>QWCH01006721.1_pt1 | contig 15759 bp, 10 predicted proteins | sample 1972671 | NCBI WGS metagenome assembly QWCH01 (sample SAMN09866713, study PRJNA288562) | Human gut metagenome isolate term3_stool, whole genome shotgun sequencing... | isolation source: gut | host: Homo sapiens | place: USA: California | reverse complement strand
CAAACTGTACCGTATAATTCGCCAACGCCTGAACGGGGTTGCCGCTGTATTTAGATAACAGATAGAGCCAACTTTTCTCTTGTGCGTCCGTGGTAAATAGCGGCGTATTTTCAATGAGATAATGCTGGAGGCGTGCTTTTTCGCCACGATAAGCCAGCGCGGTCGCGTAAGTAATATATGACTGAGGATCGGTGAAGATCCCCTGTGATTGCAGCGCCAGGATCCGATCATCCAGCTGCGCGGCAAGAAGCACGTCAAACCACTGACGGCGTTCTGCCGCACTTAATGTGTTCTGCTGGCGTGCTTCATTATATATCGTATCTGCCTGGGACCATTGTTTCAGGTAGATTGCCCGTTGCAGCAGATCGGTTCGCAACGTTTTTCCTTCCGGCGATGCAGCAAACGTCGCATCGTTTAGTTGCGCTCTGGCGACAGGTAATTGTGCCAGCCGCAGGGCATTCTGCCCGACTTCACTGCGACAACGCAGGGTCGGCGCAGCATCGCACGCTTTTTGCTGGGCAAGCAGTTCTTCAACAGTCGTAACGCTTTTCACTTCAACTGGAATAGCCACCAGACTGCGCTCAAGCCGGTCATCTCCAGGGTGACGTTTCAGTTGATCCTCAAGCAACAGCCGCGCCCGGTCATCATGACCAAAATGGCGATAGGCTTCCGCAAGGTATAAAGTCAGCGGAATATTATCCGGCACCTGCTGGTGTATATATTCAAATTCGCGGATGGCGGTTGCTTCGTCGTTATTTTTCTGTGCCTTCAGCGCCTTATCGAGACGGGGATAAATAACAAAATGGCGATAATCGCTCAGCCCCAGCTCTTCTGCGCTGGTGCCGATATTGTCTGCGAGTGCGCTGGTACTCAATAAAGATGTCAGCAGTAAACCAGACCATCCGATGACGCGATTAAGGTTATTCTCCTTCATTTTCGGACTCCAGTTGTGCAACCTGTTCAGTGTTTAAACCTGCTTTGAGTAATAGTGATTGCATCGAAACTTGTAATTCGCGTTGAATTGTCAGGACGCGATCCAACGTTTCCTGGCTGATAACGCCTTCGGTGACCAAAAACTTGCCGAGCGGCAGAGAACTGCGTTCATGGCGCAATAACAACACGTTAATTGCTGAACGATTAATATGACCGAGCGTGGTCAGTATTTCTGCGAACAGGAACTGATGCGGCACATATTGCCGCCAGATTTCACCGGCCTGCTGTTCCGTGAGCCACTGATGCTGAACTGCATTGTACAACATTGCCCGCGGATCGTGACCGCGTCGGCGTGCATACCAGTGGCGTAATCCGGTGACAATTTGTCCCCGCAGAACAATGACGTAACGCACTTTGCGTCCGACTTTACGCGTCAGGGCCGCCAGCGAAACCGGGTCAATACCATCTTCACTGCCGACAATTAACTCATCATTGTCCAGACGCAGCGGCAGTACCGCATAATGCAACGCCACGGAGGCCGGCATTTCGGCAATCAGCGAGGAAGGGATCTGCCAGGCATCGATGGATTCCCACGCCACGCCGTTTTGCTCTGCCAGCGCCTGTGCCAGTTGCTCGGCGCTAATCAGCCCCTGCATCAGCATTGAACCGCCCAGGCGTAGACCTTCGACGCGATTACGCAGTGCTGCATCGAGTTGTTCTTCAGTGATGACCTGATTTTCCAGCAGGATTTGACCTAACGGACGCAACGAGCGGGTATCGCCAGTCACGCTGGGGAAGTCATGCGTTGTTTTATCCCACGCGACGCGACGTGGATCGCCGTGTTGAAGTACCTGTTTTAACGCGCGCCAGTTGGCCATGAAGTTAATCAGGTTGCCCCAGAAAAGACGCAGGACAGATAGCAGCCCCTGCGTCAGGCCGTAGTAGCCAGTAACGAAAATCACCCGCTGCACGATGCGGTTAATCATCAAGCCAAAGTTTAGCCACAGCAGAGTCATTAACCATGCGCTGCCGCTGAAAATAGAAAGGAAATGCCAGGCATCGGGCCACAAACTTTCATACGCCAGCAACAGCAAAAGCTGGATCATCACCAGCATCGCGAGGAAGCTGACAAAGTTACTGATTGCCCCTTTGCGGTCGCGCCAGAGAAAGTAGTTCAGCGTCAGGCTGGAGGTCCATTTGTGGGTTTTAAAGCCCTGGAAAACAATGCCGATGATCCAGCGAGATTTTTGCCGAACCGCAGTCGAAAAGGTATCGGGGAAATATTCGCGCACGCAGATCATGTTTGACGTCCGTGCATGCTGTAAAAATTTACGCTGCTCGCGTTCTTTGGCTTCGTCCACCACCGGAAAACGGACAAAAATTTCCGTCATACCTTTCTCTTTCAGGCGGAAGCCAATGTCGTAATCTTCAGTCAGACTCTGCACGTCGAAAGCAATACCGTCACCGTCAGCTAACAGTGCGGTCACGGCGCGGCGGCTGAAACAGGTGCCGACGCCTGCGCTGGGCACCTGTCCGGCGAGGGCTTCACGCACCGGAACATCTTTGCCATGCAGTTCTGAAAACTCATCAATGTAGGTCATGCTGGTGAAGTGCGTCCATTCGCGTTCGAACGGATACACTGGGATCTGAATCAGATCTTTACGCTCGACCAGATAGTTGAACAGACGCAATTCCATCGGTGAAATCACATCTTCGGCGTCATGCAGAATAAAACCAGCAAAAGCGAAATTGGCGCTACGTTCAAACTGGGTGATGGCGTCCAGCACGTTGTTCAGACAGTCGGCTTTGCTGGTGGGGCCAGGACGCGCGCAGACTACCTTATGCACGTTCGGGAAGCGAGCGCACACTTCGTCAACATCACGCTGAGTATCGGGGTCGTTGGGGTAGGTGCCAACAAAGATATGATAGTTTTCGTAGTCGAGCGTGGTCGCCGCCAGCTCGGCCATATTGCCGATGACGCCCGTTTCATTCCACGCCGGAACCATAATCGCTAACGGTTTTTCATCTGGTTTATACAGTTCGCGGTAACTCATTCGCGGGTAGCGGCGATAAACACTCAACTTGCGTTTAATGCGGCGTACCCAGTAGACGACATCAATAAAAAAATCGTCCAGCCCGCTGATGAACATAATGACCGCTAACGTTATCGCGATTACTTTTAAGCCGTAGAGCCAGGTAGCAAAAACATCAAGAAGCCAGTCCACACAAAAACCTTACATTAACGCTGGTTATGTTTAGGGTGGCGTATATTAAGGTTTTTTATGAATTGTGACAGCTTTTTATCATTAATAGGTATTACTATTGCGGCATGTTATTTTTACACTGGTTATAAAAGTTGCCGTTTGCTGAAGGATTAAGCGGGTAATATGATAACAAACCTTGTCCCCCGCACATCTGACGTTACTGCAACTGTGCCTTTATGCGCGACAACAATCGATTTCACTATCGCCAGGCCAATGCCGCTACCTTCGCCTTTTCGCTGGCGGGAAGGATCAACGCGGTAGAAACGGTCAAACAATCGCGGTAAGTGTTCGGGCGCAATGGGCGTACCGGGGTTTTCGACGGTAACTTGCACCAGGTGATCGACCGTCTGGCAGCGCACGACAATTGTCTCTCCGGTTGGCGTATAACGAAGGGCATTAGAAAGCAGATTGCTTAACGCCCGACGCAGCATCAGCGGATCGCCCGCAACCTGACACTCGTCGCCAACAAACCGCAGCTCCACGCCGCGATCTTCTGCTAACGCCTCGAAAAAATCGAACACTTTGCCGACTTCATCCGCCAGGTTGAGCATTTTCTTTTCGGGGATTAGCTGGTTGTTATCGGCCTGAGCGAGAAACAGCATATCGCTGACCATTTTCGCCATTCGCGTCAGCTCTTCGAGATTAGAGTAGAGCACATCTTCCAGCTCCTTCTGGCTGCGCGACTGGCTGAGGGCGATTTCCGTTTGCGTAATGAGATTAGTAATAGGTGTGCGAATTTCGTGGGCGATATCCGCTGAGAAATTGGACTGGCGGGTAAAGACATCCTCAATACGCTCGATCATATGGTTGAACGACAGTACCAGCTGTTCCAGCTCAATGGGCACGGTCTGCGGGTCAAGGCGAACGTCGAGATCTTTCGAGGTGATATTCTGGATTTGACGGCTGACGCTGCGGATCGGCGCGTGACCTTTATGTACCGCCAACAGCACGATAAAGACGATCAGGATGCTGATTACCGATGCGGTCATAATAAGTTTATTCATCAAATCATTGATGTAATGAAGATGAAAATCGATCGAAAGCGCGATGTAGAGCGTATAAATCGGTTTGCCGTCAACCAGCGGGCCAACCGGCAAGTTAATCATCCGCCAGTTGCTGTGTTCCATATGCCCGTGACCGTGCCCTGGCATCATCATCGTTGGGCCGGAAAGGAGATACACCTCGCCGCCCTGCGCGTCTTTATCGGGTATGGCGTCACGCGTAAACTCGCGGATATCCGGCGCACCGGGGGAGTGATACACCGTTTTACCGTGGCTATCTGCCAGAGAGATCAACACATTGGAATAACCACTGACGATATCTTCCAGCGTCATTAAGCGTCGGGCTTGCGTTTCGTCAGGGTGATTAAGTACCCGTTCAAGGGTGGCGCTAATCTCTTTTAAATCATTAATATCCTGCTCGGCAAAATGCACTTTTACCGAGTGGATCATGATCCATGCAAAGGCGAAAAACGCCGCGATGGTGGCGAGGCTGATAAAAAAGGTCAGGCGAGTTGCCAGCGAAAACGGGCGCTGAAATGGTTTACTGACCATCCGGCACCTCTAGCATGTAACCCACGCCGCGCACGGTCTGAATCAACTTTGGCTCAAAGTCGTTGTCGATTTTGCCGCGCAGCCGCTTCACCGCCACATCAATGGCGTTGGTATCGCTGTCAAAATTCATGTCCCATACCTGCGAGGCGATAAGCGAGCGGGGCAGCACTTCGCCCTGATGGCGGAGGAAAAACTCCAGCAGAGTAAATTCTTTACTGGTCAGAGTGATGCGCGTGCCGCTGCGGGTGACTTTGCGGCTGACGAGATCGACCATCAGATCGGCAACCTGAAACTGACTTTCGATAATCACCGCCGCCCCGCGCCGCAGTAGAGTGCGCACCCGCGCCAGCAGTTCAGCAAAAGCGAACGGCTTCACCAGATAGTCATCCGCCCCCAACTCCAGCCCCTTGACGCGATGTTCAATGGTGCCAAGCGCGGTAAGCAACAGAATCGGCATCCCCTTATTGGCGGAACGCAACATGCGCACGATATCCCAGCCGTTCACGTCCGGCAGCATAATATCGAGGATTATCAGATCATAATCACCGGTCATCGCCAGATGGTAGCCATTCAGCCCGTTGTCGGCCAAATCGACCACAAAACCGGCTTCGGTTAACCCTTTGGTCAAGTATTCTCCGGTTTTCTTTTCATCTTCGACAATCAACAGTTTCATATTTCCTCCGCATGTTGCCCGGGCAATTCTAGAGTAGCGGGATCAGATGGCAATCGCTTATTGGCAAAATGACAATTTTGTCATTTTCCTGTCACCGGAAAATCAGAGCCTGGCGAGTAAAGTTGGCAGCATAAAATCACCAGAAATTATGAGCCTATGTCTCCTTGTAAACTTCTGCCATTTTGTGTGGCCCTTGCGCTAACCGGTTGTTCACTGGCACCGGATTATCAGCGTCCGGCAATGCCCGTGCCGCAGCAGTTCTCACTCAGCCAGAACGGCCTGGTTAACGCAGCAGATAACTATCAGAACGCGGGCTGGCGCACCTTTTTTGTTGATAATCAGGTGAAGACGCTGATTAGCGAGGCGTTGGTGAATAACCGGGATTTGCGCATGGCGGCGCTGAAAGTGCAGGAAGCGCGGGCGCAATATCGTCTGACCGATGCCGACCGCTACCCACAGCTCAATGGCGAGGACAGCGGCAGCTGGAGCGGCAATCTTAAAGGCGATTCAGCCACGACGCGGGAGTTCTCGACTGGCCTTAACGCCAGCTTTGATCTCGATTTTTTCGGGCGCTTAAAGAACATGAGCGAAGCCGAGCGCCAAAATTATTTAGCCACTGAGGAAGCTCAGCGCGCGGTGCATATTTTGCTGGTTTCTAATGTCGCGCAAAGCTATTTCAATCAGCAACTGGCGTATGCGCAATTGCAAATAGCCGAAGAAACGCTGCGTAATTATCAGCAGTCATATGCGTTTGTCGAAAAACAACTGTTGACCGGTAGCAGCAATGTTCTGGCGCTGGAACAGGCTCGCGGGGTGATAGAAAGTACCCGCAGCGACATCGCTAAACGTCAGGGGGAACTGGCGCAGGCGAATAATGCATTGCAACTGTTATTGGGAAGCTACGGCAAGCTGCCGCAAGCGCAGACAGTAAACAGCGACAGCCTGCAAAGCGTTAAATTACCGGCGGGCTTGCCGTCGCAAATCTTATTGCAGCGCCCTGATATTATGGAAGCTGAACACGCGTTAATGGCGGCTAATGCCAATATTGGTGCTGCGCGTGCGGCATTTTTCCCGTCTATCAGCCTGACCAGCGGAATATCAACCGCCAGCAGCGATCTGTCGTCATTATTTAATGCCAGCAGCGGGATGTGGAATTTTATTCCTAAAATTGAGATCCCCATTTTTAATGCTGGACGCAACCAGGCCAATCTGGATATCGCCGAAATTCGCCAGCAGCAGTCGGTGGTGAATTATGAACAGAAAATCCAGAACGCCTTTAAAGAAGTGGCAGATGCGCTGGCATTACGTCAAAGCCTGAACGATCAAATCAGCGCCCAGCAGCGTTATCTTGCGTCGCTGCAAATTACTTTGCAACGGGCGCGGGCATTATATCAGCACGGCGCGGTAAGTTATCTGGAAGTGCTGGATGCCGAGCGTTCTTTATTTGCAACCCGACAAACTTTACTTGACCTGAATTATGCCCGTCAGGTTAACGAAATTTCTTTATATACCGCCTTAGGCGGCGGTTGGCAGCAATAATTTTTAACTCCAGGAGAGAATAAATGAAAAAAGCACTGCAAGTCGCAATGTTTAGTCTGTTTACCGTTATTGGCTTTAATGCCCAGGCTAACGAACATCATCATGAAACCATGAGCGAAGCACAACCACAGGTTATTAGCGCCACTGGTGTGGTAAAAGGTGTTGATCTGGAAAGCAAAAAAATCACCATCCATCACGATCCGATTGCTGCCGTGAACTGGCCGGAGATGACCATGCGCTTTACCATCACCCCGCAGACGAAAATGAGCGAAATTAAAACCGGCGACAAAGTGGCGTTTAATTTTGTCCAGCAGGGCAGCCTTTCTTTATTACAGGATATTAAAGTCAGCCAGTAACCCAGGTTTAATGAGATGAAAAAAATCGCGCTTATTATCGGCAGCATGATCGCGGGCGGTATTATTTCTGCGGCAGGTTTTACCTGGTTTGCAAAGGCTGAACTGCCCGCAGAAAAAACGTCGACCGCAGAACGTAAAGTCTTATTCTGGTACGACCCGATGTATCCCAATACGCGGTTCGATAAACCAGGGAAATCGCCGTTTATGGATATGGATCTGGTGCCGAAATATGCCGATGAAGAGAGTTCTGCATCTGGTGTGCGCATTGACCCGACTCAGACGCAGAATCTGGGGGTGAAAACGGCGACCGTCACGCGTGGGCCGCTGACTTTTGCCCAGAGTTTCCCGGCAAATGTCAGTTACAACGAGTATCAGTATGCCATTGTGCAGGCCCGCGCCGCCGGGTTTATCGACAAGGTGTATCCGCTTACCGTGGGCGATAAAGTGCAAAAGGGCGCGCCGCTTCTCGACCTGACCATTCCCGACTGGGTGGAAGCGCAGAGTGAGTATTTACTGCTGCGCGAAACCGGCGGTACGGCGACCCAGACTGAAGGCATTCTTGAGCGACTGCGACTGGCGGGAATGCCGGAGGCTGATATTCGCCGTCTGATCGCCACGCAAAAAATCCAGACTCGCTTTACGCTCAAAGCGCCCATTGATGGCGTGATCACCGCGTTTGATCTGCGCGCGGGAATGAATATCGCCAAAGATAACGTGGTCGCGAAAATTCAGGGTATGGACCCGGTGTGGGTCACTGCTGCGATCCCGGAGTCCATCGCCTGGCTGGTGAAAGATGCCTCGCAGTTTACGCTCACCGTTCCGGCGCGACCTGATAAAACACTCACCATCCGCAAATGGACGCTGCTACCTGGCGTGGATGCTGCGACCCGCACGCTGCAACTGATGCTGCTCATTCCGTCACAGGCGCTGATTGATACCGGCAACGAACAGCGGGTGATTACCGTTGATGCTGACGGGCGCTTTGTACCGAAACGCGTTGCCGTTTTCCAGGCATCGCAAGGCGTCACCGCGTTACGCTCTGGTCTGGCGGAAGGTGAAAAGGTGGTTTCCAGCGGCCTGTTCCTGATTGATTCTGAAGCCAATATTTCTGGCGCACTGGAGCGGATGCGCTCTGAAAGTGCTACCCATGCGCATTGAGGGAATAGCCAATGATTGAATGGATTATTCGTCGCTCGGTGGCGAACCGTTTTCTGGTGCTGATGGGCGCGTTGTTTCTGAGTATCTGGGGCACCTGGACCATCATTAACACGCCAGTGGATGCACTGCCGGATCTTTCCGATGTACAGGTGATTATTAAAACCAGCTATCCCGGTCAGGCACCGCAAATCGTTGAAAATCAGGTGACTTATCCGCTAACCACCACCATGTTGTCGGTGCCTGGCGCGAAGACTGTGCGCGGTTTCTCGCAGTTTGGCGACTCTTATGTGTATGTCATTTTCGAAGATGGCACCGATCCGTACTGGGCGCGCTCGCGGGTGCTGGAGTACCTCAACCAGGTACAGGGTAAGCTGCCTGCGGGAGTCAGCGCCGAGCTGGGGCCAGATGCCACGGGTGTTGGCTGGATCTATGAATATGCACTGGTGGATCGCAGCGGTAAGCACGATCTGGCCGATTTACGCTCATTGCAGGACTGGTTTCTCAAATATGAGCTAAAAACCATCCCTGACGTTGCGGAAGTGGCGTCGGTGGGCGGTGTGGTGAAAGAGTATCAGGTGGTTATCGATCCTCAGCGCCTGGCGCAGTATGGCATCAGTCTCGCCGAAGTAAAAAGCGCGCTGGATGCTTCAAACCAGGAAGCGGGCGGTTCGTCGATCGAACTGGCGGAAGCGGAATATATGGTGCGCGCCAGCGGCTATCTGCAAACGCTCGACGACTTTAATCACATCGTTTTAAAAGCCAGTGAAAATGGCGTGCCCGTTTATCTGCGTGATGTTGCGAAGGTCCAGGTTGGCCCGGAGATGCGCCGGGGCATTGCCGAACTGAACGGCGAAGGCGAAGTGGCGGGCGGGGTGGTGATCCTGCGTTCCGGCAAAAACGCCCGTGAAGTGATCGCCGCCGTGAAGGACAAACTGGAAACGCTGAAAAGCAGTCTGCCGGAAGGCGTGGAGATAGTTACAACATACGATCGCAGTCAGCTCATTGACCGCGCCATTGACAACCTCAGCGGCAAGTTGCTGGAAGAGTTTATTGTGGTGGCGGTAGTCTGTGCGCTGTTTCTCTGGCATGTGCGCTCGGCGCTGGTGGCGATTATTTCGTTGCCGCTGGGGTTGTGTATTGCTTTTATTGTCATGCACTTTCAGGGACTGAACGCCAATATTATGTCGTTGGGTGGCATTGCGATTGCCGTCGGGGCGATGGTCGATGCCGCTATCGTCATGATCGAGAATGCGCATAAACGGCTGGAAGAGTGGCAGCACCAGCATCCTGACGCCACGCTGGATAATAAAACGCGCTGGCAGGTGATCACCGATGCATCTGTTGAAGTGGGGCCGGCGCTGTTTATCAGTCTGCTGATTATCACGCTGTCGTTTATCCCGATTTTCACCCTGGAAGGGCAGGAAGGTCGTCTGTTTGGCCCGCTGGCGTTCACCAAAACCTATGCGATGGCGGGCGCGGCGCTACTGGCGATCGTAGTGATCCCGATCCTGATGGGCTACTGGATCCGTGGCAAAATTCCGCCAGAAAGCAGTAACCCGCTCAATCGCTTTTTGATTCGTGTTTATCATCCGCTGTTGCTGAAAGTACTGCACTGGCCGAAAACCACGCTGTTGGTGGCAGCGCTTTCGGTGCTGACGGTTCTCTGGCCGCTCAATAAAGTTGGCGGGGAATTTTTACCGCAGATCAATGAAGGCGACTTGTTGTATATGCCATCGACGCTGCCGGGGATTTCCGCAGCGGAGGCGGCGAGCATGCTGCAAAAAACCGACAAGCTGATTATGAGCGTACCGGAAGTGGCGCGGGTATTTGGCAAAACCGGGAAAGCGGAAACCGCCACCGATTCAGCTCCACTGGAGATGGTAGAAACGACTATCCAGCTTAAGCCGCAGGATCAGTGGCGGCCTGGCATGACGATGGACAAAATCATTGAGGAACTGGATAACACCGTGCGTCTGCCGGGGCTGGCGAATCTGTGGGTGCCGCCAATTCGTAACCGTATCGATATGCTCTCGACTGGCATTAAAAGCCCTATTGGCATTAAAGTTTCCGGCACTGTGCTGGCGGATATCGACACGATGGCGGAGCAAATTGAAGAAGTGGCGCGAACGGTGCCAGGCGTGGCTTCTGCGCTTGCTGAGCGTCTGGAAGGTGGGCGTTATATCAACGTTGAGATTAACCGTGAAAAAGCCGCGCGTTACGGTATGACGGTGGCGGATGTGCAGTTGTTTGTGACTTCTGCGGTGGGCGGGGCGATGGTTGGCGAAACGGTGGAAGGGATTGCTCGTTATCCAATTAATCTGCGTTATCCGCAAAGCTGGCGCGATAGCCCGCAGGCACTGCGCCAGTTGCCGATCCTCACGCCGATGAAGCAGCAAATCACTCTGGCGGACGTGGCCGACGTTAAAGTCTCTACCGGACCGTCGATGCTGAAAACCGAGAATGCGCGCCCGACGAGCTGGATTTATATCGATGCCCGCGATCGTGACATGGTGTCGGTGGTTCACGATCTGCAAAAAGCGATAGCTGAAAAAGTGCAGTTAAAACCGGGCACCAGCGTGGCATTCTCCGGGCAGTTCGAGCTACTGGAGCGCGCCAACCATAAGCTGAAACTGATGGTTCCGATGACGCTGATGATCATCTTCGTGCTGTTGTATCTGGCGTTCCGTCGGGTGGGCGAAGCGTTGCTGATTATCAGCAGCGTACCGTTTGCGCTGGTGGGCGGCATCTGGTTGCTGTGGTGGATGGGCTTTCATCTTTCCGTGGCGACGGGCACCGGTTTTATTGCCCTTGCCGGGGTCGCCGCCGAATTTGGCGTGGTGATGCTGATGTATTTACGTCACGCCATAGAGGCCGAGCCGTCGTTGAATAATCCGCAAACATTCAGCGAGCAGAAGCTGGATGAGGCGTTATATCACGGCGCGGTACTGCGCGTGCGCCCAAAAGCGATGACGGTGGCGGTGATTATCGCTGGTCTGCTGCCGATTCTGTGGGGAACAGGAGCAGGGTCAGAGGTGATGAGCCGGATTGCCGCGCCGATGATTGGCGGCATGATCACCGCGCCTTTGCTGTCGCTGTTTATTATCCCGGCGGCGTATAAGCTGATGTGGCTGCACCGACATCGGGTACGGAAATAAAAGCAGGATACCCCGTTTAACCGTGTGGATTGTGTCTTGCGACGATGGGCACTAAATGTTAAAAGGTGCCCCTCAACAAAAAAGACACACAGGGGAAAGGCGTGAAAAACGCGTCAACCGTATCGGAAGATACTGCGTCGAATCAAGAGCCGACGCTTCATCGCGGATTACATAACCGTCATATTCAACTGATTGCGCTGGGTGGCGCAATTGGTACTGGTCTGTTTCTTGGCATTGGCCCGGCGATTCAGATGGCGGGTCCGGCTGTATTGCTGGGCTACGGCGTCGCCGGGATCATCGCTTTCCTGATTATGCGCCAGCTCGGCGAGATGGTGGTCGAAGAGCCGGTATCCGGTTCATTTGCCCACTTTGCCTATAAATACTGGGGACCGTTTGCGGGCTTCCTCTCTGGCTGGAACTACTGGGTAATGTTCGTGCTGGTGGGAATGGCAGAGCTGACCGCTGCGGGCATCTATATGCAGTACTGGTTCCCGGATGTTCCAACGTGGATTTGGGCTGCCGCCTTCTTTATTATCATCAACGCCGTTAACCTGGTGAACGTGCGCTTATATGGCGAAACCGAGTTCTGGTTTGCGCTGATTAAAGTGCTGGCGATCATCGGTATGATCGGCTTTGGCCTGTGGCTGCTGTTTTCTGGGCACGGCGGTGAGAAAGCCAGTATCGATAACCTCTGGCGCTATGGCGGTTTCTTTGCCACCGGCTGGAATGGACTGATTTTGTCGCTGGCGGTAATTATGTTCTCCTTCGGCGGTCTGGAGCTGATTGGGATTACTGCGGCTGAAGCGCGCGATCCGGAAAAAAGCATCCCTAAAGCAGTGAATCAGGTGGTGTATCGCATCCTGCTGTTTTATATCGGTTCACTGGTGGTTTTACTGGCGCTCTACCCGTGGGTGGAAGTGAAATCCAACAGTAGCCCGTTTGTGATGATTTTCCATAATCTCGACAGCAACGTGGTAGCTTCTGCGCTGAACTTCGTCATTCTGGTGGCATCGCTGTCGGTGTATAACAGCGGGGTTTACTCTAACAGCCGCATGCTGTTTGGCCTTTCTGTGCAGGGTAATGCGCCAAAGTTTTTGACTCGCGTCAGCCGTCGCGGCGTGCCGATTAACTCGCTGATGCTTTCCGGAGCGATCACTTCGCTGGTGGTGTTAATCAACTATCTGCTGCCGCAAAAAGCGTTTGGTCTGCTGATGGCGCTGGTGGTAGCAACGCTGCTGTTGAACTGGATTATGATCTGCCTGGCGCATCTGCGTTTTCGTGCAGCGATGCGTCGTCAGGGGCGTGAAACACAGTTTAAGGCGCTGCTCTATCCGTTCGGCAACTATCTTTGCATCGCCTTCCTCGGCATGATTTTGCTGCTGATGTGCACGATGGATGATATGCGCTTGTCAGCGATTCTGCTGCCGGTGTGGATTGTATTCCTGTTTGTAGCATTTAAAACGCTGCGTCGGAAATAAGGCGTTCACGCCGCATCCGACAAAATGATGTCAACAATCTGAAAGCCGCTCTCACCCATTCGATGAGAGCGGTTTTTTTAATTACTGCTTAAATGCACCCGCCAGAGAGCGAATATCATTGCCGGTTGGCGACTGATGAAGTCGCAGACCAAACTCTTCGACAATCGCAAATATGTGATCGAATATATCAGCCTGAATGCTTTCATATTCCAGCCACACCACGGTGTTGGTAAACGCGTAGATCTCAAGCGGTAAACCGTTGTCGCCCGGAGCTAATTGGCGCACCATTAAGGTCATATCTTTGCGAATCCGCGGATGATTCCGCAGATATTCGTTCAGATAGGCACGAAAGGTTCCAATATTGGTCATTCGGCGCAGGTTTAATACCGACTCCGTAGAACCTTGCTGGCGATTCCACTCATTAATTTCCTGATGGCGGCTGGTTAAATAAGGCTTTAACAAATGCGCTTTATTCAGACGTTGCATTTCGTCTTCATCAAGAAAACGAATACTGGTGACATCAATACTGATACTGCGCTTAATACGTCGCCCGCCAGATGCTGACATCCCGCTCCAGTTTTTAAAGGAGTCAGAAACCAGAGACCAGGTGGGAATAGTGGTAATGGTATTGTCCCAGTTACGTACTTTGACGGTGGTTAACCCAATATCGATCACCGCGCCATCCGCGCCGTATTTCGGCATCTCCAGCCAGTCGCCCAGTTTCAGCATATCGTTCGCGGAAAGCTGAATACCTGCCACCAGACCAAGAATCGGATCTTTAAATACCAACATTAGCACGGCAGCCATTGCACCAAGACCGCTGATCAGAATCGCTGGCGACTGACCAATCAGCAGCGAGATCATCAAAATGCCGACCAGAATCGCGCCGATCAGTTTAATCCCCTGAAAAATCCCTTTCAGCGGTAACTGAGATGCCGCCGGGAATTTCTGCGCCAGATTCAAAATCACATCCAGCAACGAGAAGACTGAAAGCAGCGCATACATCATGATCCACAACTGCGCGCAGGTAGTCAGAATATCTGCCGCTTCGGTGCCTTTTTGTAGCCAGAATACCGCCTGAATATTGACGATAATCCCCTGCAAGGTAAAAGCTAAACGGTGGAAGAGTTTATTCTGGGTAATGATTTGCAACCAAAGCCGTGAACTGGCGATGGCGCGTTTTTCGAAGGTCCGCAGTACCACCCAGTGCAAAAAAATATGCACCACGACGGCGGTCAGAAAAATAATACCGAAAATCATCACCATCGAGGTGGTGTGATCAATCTCAATACCCGCTAAATCTTCAACCTGGGATATTAAATCCTGCATAACGTCTCCTTTATACAACAGCAGCCTATGATGACGGCTGAAACAGGGTTATGCAAATCAGGAGAATCTGAGGGGAAATAGCCGGGCAGATGCCCGGCAAGGGAGAATTACACTTCGGTTAAGGTAATGTTCTGCGGCAGACGAGATTTCGGCAGCGTAGCGTTAAAATCTTCAACGCTGTGATGACCCACCGGAACAACCACCAGACTGGTGTAGCCTTTCTCTTTCAGACCAAATTCTTCATCGAGGATGGCGGCGTCAAAACCTTCGATGGGCACCGCGTCCAGACCCAGCGCCGCCACGCCCAGCAGGAAGTTACCGACGTTGAGATAAACCTGTTTTGCCATCCACTCTGCATCATCATGCAGATCTTTACGGTGCATATCGGCGAAGAACTTGCGACCTTTATCGTTCGCGGCTTTCGCTTCCGGCGTGGCAAAGCGGCCATCGGCATCTTCCTGGTCAACAACCAGCTTCAGCCAGGCATCGTCCATCGCGGTTTTTGCACAGAACACCACGACGTGCGAGGCATCAAGCATTTTACGCTCGTTGAACACGTAATTATCGGCAGCGGATTTGGCAACACGCGCTTTACCTTCTTCCGTGCTGGCAACAATAAAATGCCACGGCTGGGAGTTGGTGCTGGATGGGCTGTATTGCAGTAGAGTTTTGATCTGCTCGGCCTGTTCCGGGGTAAGTTTTTTGCTGGCATCAAATGCCTTAGTGGAATGACGCTTTAAGGCGACAGAAATGATATCCATAAAGACTCCATGTGAAAGTAATTTTGCGTGCCAGCAGATTACAAGGATCGAGATGAAATGGTAAGCGAGAAAAATGCGCTATTGATTTACGGTTGAGTCAGGACGCACTCTTTTTTGATCGCGTTTAGCCAGACCATCAACCACCAGATTCCACGAATCGTTGATCAGATCGCGAAGTAACGCTTCAGAGATTTCCTCGCCGGGATACACCGAAATCCAGTGCTTTTTATTCATGTGATACCCAGGCTTGATGCTTGGGTATATTTGCTGATTTAGCAGGGATTTTTGTGGATCGGACTTCAGATTGATAAAGGGGACGCCGCGCAGCTCCGACGACAGCATAAAAATCTTGCCGCCAATTTTAAAAACATCGAACTCCGGGCCAAAAGGCCAGCAAAGCTCGACAAAGGGTAACTCAAGAGCCAGGCGTTTCGCCGTTTCGTGCAGTGATTGCTTATCCATAAATGTTCCTTTAGGCGAAGGAGAATAAGCAAAGTATGCCGCGAAGTTCGGCGATAATCGACGTTTAATCCGCCAGCGAGAACCAGCGTCGCCAGATA
>QWCH01003778.1_pt1 | contig 15761 bp, 9 predicted proteins | sample 1972671 | NCBI WGS metagenome assembly QWCH01 (sample SAMN09866713, study PRJNA288562) | Human gut metagenome isolate term3_stool, whole genome shotgun sequencing... | isolation source: gut | host: Homo sapiens | place: USA: California | reverse complement strand
TGACGGGGAGATCAACGAAAATAGCGGAGTTTTCCGCTCGTCCAAGCGCAAGGGAAACGGCATCGGAATCCAGTCCGTCCGCCATATCGCAGAAAAATCCGGCGGGGCAAGTACGGTTACCTATCAGAATGGCGTTTTCTCTGCCAAGGTCATGCTTTGTGGAGAAAAGCAGCCGCCAGAGACCGCAGACAGCACCACGGAGTTGTACGGAAAGTGCGGAAACTTGCCATATAAAAAAGCAGAAACTTCTTTCCCCAAATGGCAACCTTTATGCTAAAAGAGTCAACTTCATCTCAAAAAATGGCAACCTCCATGCTAAAAGTGGCAAGTGACATATACAAAATGCCATTATACAGAAATGCCCACTCCCCTGAGAACTTCTCAGACGAGTGGGCATTTTTCTTCCCGTGTATCAAATTTGACTTTGCGGTCACTCAAACCGCCATCAAGTCATGGATCAAAAATCATTATTTTTCATTTGTCCCAGAGTAAGTGCACGGTTTCTGCACTGTTTTTGCACTGTTTCAAGGGATGCAAGGGGCACTCTGACTTGCAAAATACGACAAAGGGTGCGGAAATTACGCAGTGGAAAATCACGATGCTTTGCGAAAAAATGACGTAAACTCGAAACTTCTAAAATCACCGGGTGGTGGCTTTGAACGACAACACGGTTTGCGGAGCAAAGTGATAGACCATCTGACAGAGATTTTCAAGCATTGAAAATCATGGTGATAAAGTGGATTTTTGTTACAAATCAATAAAAATGTTGAGGAAAAAATCCTTCTGTGGTAAAATAATTAGAAAGATGCTGCGAAATTGCGGAGGGAGGAGCTGTGCTGCATGCACCGGTTCCATAAACGCCTTACAGGCGCAGCCAACAGTTCCATAGAAATCATCATTGCTTGGAGTTTTGCAGATGCGTAAGAGACTGTTTATTAGAAACTGGATCCGAAGGCTTTTAAGGTATCTTTGTATTCCGGTTGGGTTCTTCCTGGTCGTGTTTCCTCTGTATAGCCTGATGATCCGCCAGACGATCCAGGCGCAGTCCTCCAGTGCGATGGAAATGCTGGCAATCGGCACCACCCAGTTTGAACGCTGCCTGAGCAATATCCGCAGCACGACGAACAAATTGTTCAGCGAAACGGAGTATACTCTGCTTGCCAGCAGTTATGACAACAGTATTCTGGGAGATTATCAGACACTGACGAGAGCCAGCAAATCGTTACAGGATAAGACCTACGATTCCTCTGTGATCACATACAGCTATATTACATTTGAGCGGAATGGCATCATATTGGATGACCGGAGCGCGTATGAAAGCCATAGAAATTTTTACCCGGGAGCACTTGAGTATGAGGATGTGTCTCAGGAGGAATGGGATGCACAGAATCAGATCGACGTAATGACGATAAAGCCCGCCCATGTTGTCAAACTGATGCATTCCAGCTATGGCAATTCGTATGTCACAGTATATCAGCCCTATGTGAACACGGCGGGCCGCCTTTGCGGCGCAATGACGGTGCTGATCAAGGAAAAAGATGTCGTTTCAATGTTCCTTTCGCAGCAGCAATGGCGCAAGGAAGGGCTTTTCTGCCTGATTTCCGATGACGGAACGATCCTGGCGGGAAATAACTATGACGGAACGTCGCTTCCCCTGACGAGAGATGACACGGATTGGGAGACCTATCAGGGAAAGCGCTATCTGATGGCAACGCGATATGTGGCATCTCTGAATGCAACGGCGGTCATTGGAATGCCGCCGTCGCTCTACGAAGCGGGTCTGTTGGCAGTACAGCGTGCAATTTGTCTGTATCTGATCGTGGGCGTTCTGGGCTGTGTATTGATCAGCGTCTGCATGACACTGGAGGACATGAACAGCCTGCGTCCGATGCTGGATACGCTGGACGAGTCGGATCTGACATCACGGAAAGTGCTGAATGAGATCTTTCTCCGAAATGTGAACAGTCAGCATAAACTGGCACAGGAACTGGAGCATTCACGCAGCGAGCTGGAACATGGCAAAATGGAAATTTTGCTGCGTACAGGGTCTGTAAGTCAGGAATCCCTTCAGCAGCTGACGGATGCGGTGCAGCTGAAAGCCTATAACTTCCTGCTGCTGATCCCATCTCTTCAGGAAAATGCCGAGTGCTCACTGAAAGAGGAGCTGCGTACTGTGGTGGTGTCAGAGCAGATCCGTCAGATTTATGGGCAGAGATTTTATGTACAGGCAACGGCAGATGACCTGATCCTGGTGATCCTGACGCAGGAAACGGATGAAGCAGAGGAACTGCGGGAAATGTGTTTCCGCACAGAGCAGCTGTATGATGCGCTGCATCTGACAACCCCCCTGATATTGAGCGATCCTTTTGAGAAAATGGAGCAGTTGTCAGATATTTACTGGAAGGCCCGCAACGTAGCGGCCTATGCGGATCCGACACAGAAGATCTGCTATTTGGGGAACAGCAGTGCGCAGCGCGGTACCACGGTGAATGCAACCAATGCAGCGCGGCTTCGGGAGTATCTGCTTTCCGGATGTACGGAAGAGGCGGTTTCGCTTCTGAGTGAACTGTTCTCGGTGGATAATCTGGACCCGGAAAACTTCAAGCAGGATTTTTACACGGCAGGCGGCATTCTGCTGAACACGGCGGAAAGGGTATGCTGTCCGGATATCGCCTATCTGTGCAGTTATGACTCTAAACTGACTGCCCGCCAGATGCTGAGCCGGCTGCAGGACTGCTGTGTGGAGATCTGCAACCATGTGCAATTCTTGAAGCATAGCCACAATGATGCGCTTCAAAAGAATATTCTGGACTGGCTGGCACAGAATTTCCAGAATCCGGAGATCAATGCGGCGATGACGGCAGAGCAGTTCAAGATCTCGAAAAAGTATCTTTCGCAATTTCTGAAGGAGCAAACCGGAAAGAGCTATACAGAGTATGTGGAAGAATTGCGTCTGGATCATGCAATGCAGCTGCTGAGAACGACAGATCTGAATATTACGGATATTGCAGAACAGTGCGGCTTCTCCACGGCAAATACATTCTATAAGGCATTCCGGCGGAAGTATCAGCTCTCGCCTTCTGCAGTTCGCAAGGGAGACAACTGATTTCAGCGCAGAAAAAACGAACGATGTCCTCCGATCCGGACAGACATCGTTCGTTTCTTTTTACAGGTGGATTCAGGAATGGATGCTTATGGTCACGGTGCAGGGAGCATCCAATGCAAAGGTCAGCTCAAGCAGCCCATCGTGGCGTGTGGTCACGGTGCAGGGCACAGAGGCTGTAACAGCCTTGGAACCCGGCTGCAGAACAGCCAGAACAGTGCTGCGGCCCGCTGCGGTAAAATCCAGCGTGGCATTTAAGGCGCTGTTGTCCGGTGCCCAATCCGTATGCCGGACAAAGGCATCAAAACCGGTCGTGAGGGTGCCGGGGCGGTAGTAAGCGGAAAACCACTGTACAATGGGAGAAGAAAGCCCGCTGAACTGATGCCAGCCGGCACCACGGCGGCTTTCGATCATAAAGTGTTCAAAACAACAGTAGCTTTCGGCACACTCGTTCTGCCACAGGGTAAGAGCGGTGTCGGCAATGCGGTAAGCAAAATCGGCAAGGCCCGCATCCAGTGCAGATTTGAAGAACATCCACTGATAAGGCATCCATACAGCGCCGTTCCAGTAGCCGTCACGCCGATAGTACGGCGCACTCTGATCTACGGTGGAAAAGCCGCAGGCACACCACAGGTGTTCCGGGCTTTGCAGCTTCTGCCACAGAAGCTCCTTCTGCGATTCTGTACAGGCATCTGCAAACAGCGGCGAAGCGCCATCCAGGCCCATGTCGTAGTTCAGCCCCTGCTCGGTGCGCAGAATATCCGCAGCATCACCGGAAGGATCGTGCAGGAGGTACCCGAAGTAACCGCTTTCCTCGTCCCATGCAGTCTGCAGGGAGCGCCCCAAGCGAAGCGCATCGGCATCAAATGCATCTGCGTCGGCTGTCTCACCCAGCAGGCGGGCGGTGTACGCCAGGATCTTGGCACAGCGTATCGCATGGGCAGTTGTGACCACGGGCGCGCAGCTGGCCTGCAAACGGCGGCGATGGACCTCCTGCTGTGGGGGGTAATCGTCCCATCCACCGGAATTATAGAAATAATCCCAGGGGCGCAGCAGGCCGCTGTGCAGGTTGGCGGTAGTGGAGCCGCCTTCCTGCCCGGTGAAGAAGCGGTAGTACAGCTTTAGGCGCGGATAGCAGTAGGCGGCAAGTTCTCTGCTGCTGGTGCGATTCAACAGCTCGGCATACAGATAAAACTGCGTTGGCACCATGGAGCCATGGTGCAAAAAAGCAGCGTCCACAGAATCCGGGGGCATCAGGTAGGTGTTCAGGCAGTCAAAGGCATTGCGCAGGCTGGTCTGAGCCAGACCCATTCCAATGAATCCGGAATCCCATGTGTAGACACAGTCCCACCAGCGTCCAGGAGTGTAGTGGCGGATATACTGTCCCCGCGTGTACACCGGATACACAACGTTGGTGCAGAGAACAGCATTCATCAACTGTTGGCCCAAGGCAAGCGATTCGGCAGCCGGTAAAGCGGGCGGTGCTGCAAGGGAGGCAGAAGCCTGCTGCCATAAATGCTCCCAATCACTGCGCTGCGTCAGCAGCTCATGGCAGCGCAGCGCGGCGGCAGAAGGATCCGGAGCAGTACAGACCGCTCCATAGATCACCTTTGTCTGTCCTGCCTCCAAGGGGATCGGCCCCATAAAGAGATTGACGTAATGCCCTTTTCCGTTGCCGCGCAGCGTGGCGTTTACATGGTCGTGTACGGTGTCACGCAGAAAGATATCCAGCTCATCATTTTCGATCGTGCGAATATGGGTGGTGATATCATCCCACAGGATCCCGTAGCACTCCTGAATGTGGGGATACTGCAGGGTCAGATAGTTCTCATCTGCGGCGGGTTCAGCCTGAGGCCGGGAGCCATCTCCACGCAGTGTAACGGTAAAGTTACCTGCGTCCGCCTGCTCGCACAGAGCGAGACAATCCAGCTTCGCCCCTCCAACACCGGCAGCAGTCAGGGTCAGAGTGAATTTCCCGGCGGGAATGGAAGCATTCAGCGGCAGGATGGCAATGGAAGGCTTCTGACAGGGTGGCAGCTGTAACGTATCCTGACCATTGACATCGTACTCGGAACTCTCATCTGCCGGATTCCAATACCGTACACAGAGACAGGGGGCGCGCAGGGGCGCGGTAAGGGAAAGCGTAAAGGTAACGGTGTCCCCTTTTCCGCTGGGCATGACCTGCCCAAAAGGTCCTTTGCCTTCGGAACAGCCGAACCCCATGCCAATGCCGTATCCCTGACCAAAGCCGGAAACGGCTTCTTCGCCCCGGCGCAGACCATCCCAGGTCAGGCATTCATTGGGACGGTGGATGGAAAAATCCAGGGTGTCATAATCCTTTGCCCAGACAAAGGCCGCGTTTTCCGGCAGGGATACCTCACAGCCCGGCAGGGAGAAGCCGCGGTAGGACGGAACGGGATCCCAGGCCGAAGCCATGTAATGGAGCACCAGATTCTGCGGAGCATCTGTATTGTTGTGGAGTTCAGCACGGATCAACCGGGCATCCTCCCCCAAGGGGGCAAAAGAGATGTCTGCATACAGCTGATCCTTCCACAGGAGCTCGTGGCGGAGCGTGTAGCAGCTCAGATCCGGAGCCGCGGCCCAGGGGTGAAAGCCGCTTTCAAACCGTACATTGGGCACATCGACCCGGCGGCGATACATTCCCGGAAAAACGGACAGGTCAAACCGAACGCCGTCGTTGGCCGCAGGAACATGGGAAATGCCGCTGTAACGTTTGGTGTAGGGGCCCCACGCAGGCAAGGAAAGGTCATGTGATTGCATGGTGTGATATCCTCCCATCAGCCCTTGACTGCGCCAATGGTAACACCGGCAACAAAGTACTTCTGCAGGAACGGATACAGGCACATGATCGGCAGGGTGGAAACCACCATGGTGGCATATTTCAGACCGTCGCCGATGACCTCGACATCACCGGTGGAACCGGCCATGTTGCCGATGTCGCTCTGGATCAGGACCTCACGCAGGATCATCTGCAAAGGGTACAGAGAACGATCCCGAATGTACAGCAATGCCGGGAACCAGCTGTTCCACTGCGCAACGCCGTAGAACAGCGCCATAACGGCGAACACTGCACCGGAGAGCGGAAGAACAATGCGGAAGAAGGTCGTGATATCGTTGCAGCCGTCCAGGGCTGCGGCCTCGATCAGCTCATTCGGGATGGTGTTTTCAAAGAAGGTGCGCATGATGATCATGTTATAGGTACTGATGGCGGAAGGCAGCACCAGCGCCCAGATCTTATTCAGCATGCCCAGCTTCTGAATGATCAGGTAAGTGGGGATCATGCCGCCGTTGAAAAACATGGTAAAGATGAAAAGGCTGATAAAGACATTGCGCCCGAACAGATCCTTGCGGGACAGGGGGTAGGCGGCGCAGGCGGTAAGGGTCACGCTGATCAGGGTGCCCAGCACGGTATACAGGATCGTGTTCAGATAACCCGTCCAGATGCTGGCATCCTTCAAAACCTTCTCATACATGGAGGTCGTAAAGCCTTTGGGCCAGAAGGAAACATTGCCTGTCAGCAGCTGCATGGGATCACTGAATGAACCGCTGACGATGTGCAGAAGCGGCAGAATAATGGTTGCGCTGATCAGGATCAGCAGCAGATACACAACAATGGTATAGATTCGTTCCCCGATGCTTTCCTTCACTTTCGTGGGGTGATTCATCGCATCAATATTTTTTTTCATCACCACAGGCTCACCTCACTGATCTTTTTGCTGAACTTGTTGAACAGCACGATAATGGTAAAATTGATCACGGAATTGAACAGGCCCACAGCCGCAGAGAAGCTGTAATCGCCGCTTTCAAAGGCACGGCGGTAAACGTAAGTGGAAATCACATCGGCAGTCTCATAGGTTGCAGGGTTGTACATCAGCATGATCTTTTCATAGCCGACTGAGAAAATAGAGCCCATGCGGAGGATCAGCATGATGATGATCGTGGGCAGCAGGCCGGGCAGCGTGATATGGATCAGCTTGTCCCATTTGGAAGCACCGTCAACGGTGGCGGCCTCGTAGAGAGAGGGGTCAATGCCGGTCAGTGCCGCCATGTACACAATGGAACCGTAGCCGGCGCTTTGCCAGATGTCAGAAAGAACATAGATCGTCTTGAAGTACTTGGGTTCGGCCATAAAATGGATCGGCGTACCGCCAAAGGCAGTGATCAGCTGGTTGATCAGGCCGCTGGAAGGAGAAAGCAGGGCGCTCAGAATACTGACAACGACCACGGCGGAGATGAAATGGGGCAGGTACACTACGGTCTGTACGCTGCGTTTGAAGAATTTACCGCGGACTTCGTTGATGAGCAGAGCCAGAATGATGGGAATGGGAAAGCCCACAATAATGGAATACAGGCTGATGCCAAGTGTGTTTTTGATCAGACGGCCAAAATACTCGGATTTAAAGAACTGGGTGAAATATTTGAAGCCGACCCACTTGCTGCCCGTGATGCCCAGTACGGGAGAGAAATCACGGAAGGCGATCTGCGCGCCGTACATGGGCGCGTACATGAACACGATATACCAGATCAGGGCGGGCAGCAGCATCAAAAGCAGATAGCGGCTGCGCCAGAACTTTTTGCAGGCATGATCAAGGCGGTTCGCTGTTGGCAGTGTGATCGGTTTTGCTGCGGTGGCAGTTTTCATGGTGGTATTCTCCTGTTTTCGTTCTGAAGAACCCAGGAAAAAATAGGCCGGGAACAGGGTGTTCCTGCCCCGGCCGTTATTTTACTGGATCAAAAAATAGGTGCCTGCTGAGGCATCAGCCATTCAGAGTCTTCTGGTAGATATCGATGACCTCTGCAATGCCCATGCCATTGACCTTTTCAACGTAGGTGTCCCAGTTGGACAGCGGCTCACGGCCGGAAACAAACTTGATGATCATTTCGTCAACGTAAGTGTCCACATCAGCCATCACAGCACGGCGGACGGCATCGTCCTCAGAGGAGAAGGAGGTGGAGCCGGGGATCACATACTTCTTGGATTCTTCCAGGAAGGGAATGATGCAGTCCTGCTTTGCGCGGTTGACAGACTCATCATCCAGCTGTGTGACCTCATCCTGGCTCAGAATGAACGGGCCGGAGCTCTGTGCAAAGGTGAAGGTGCCGATCGCATTCTTGGGAGACAGGCCGTCAGGGTTCTTCATTACATAATCGGTGAAGATCGGCTTGCCGTCCTGCATGGTGTAGTGAGTGCCCTCAATACCCATGTTGATCAGCCGGGTGCCCTCGTCGCTGTACATGTAATCCAGCAGAGCGACCACGCGGTCAACGTTCTTGCAGCTTGCGGTGATGGTGGCGGCTGCAATGGCACGCGGCTCCTGATCAATATAGGAGTGGATCTGTGCATCGCCCTTGGGGGGTACGGTGGCCTCAACATGGAAGCCGGGGAAGGAGGCAGGCATGGTGGCGTTCTGTGCAGCCAGCATACCGCCCAGCGGGCCGTAGAAGGAAGCCACCGCGTTCTGGGCCAGCTTCGGCACGAAGGAAGCGTAGTCCATGGTGATGATCTCGGGATCAATATAGCCCTTCTCGTACATATCGTGCATCCAGGTCACGGCCTTTTTATACTTGGGATCAATGGGACCGTAGTGGACCTTGCCGCCATCGTCCGGGTCGGTGTAGAAGTCATCCAGGCAGCCGAATGCGGTGCAGAAGTTCCGCAGGCCGGTCATATCGTAGGAGCTGAAGGGGATCTCATCGTTGGTGCCGTTGCCGTTCAGGTCGGTGGTCTTGACCAGATGCCAGTAGTTCTCCCAGTCCTCCAGGGTCACGGGGCTCTCAATGCCCAGCTTTTCCAGCCAGTCGGTGCGGACGATGTAGGGCATATTGCCGGAGACCTTCTCATCCAGCATGGGCATATAATAAATATTGCCGTCGCTGTAAGTCAGTGCTTTTTCGACACCGTCCCGCTTGTCGATCTCCTTCTTCAGGTTGGGCATGTTGTTCTCGATGTAGTCGTTCAGGGACAGGATCACGCCGGACTCGCCGTATTTCAGCACCTCGGTGGTGGGCATATCCATAATGATATCCGGCAGCTGAGCATCCATCATCACAAGGTTCAGGCGCTCGTTGTAGTTGTCCTGCGGGGGATTATCAAATTCAAAATCCATATTGAATTTTTCGCCCAGGACCTTCCAGACATCCATCTGCTCGGCAGCAACCTCGTTTGCGGCCTTGGATTTCAGGATGCGCACAGTGATACGCTCGTTGGAAGCAGCTGCTCCGGAACCGGCAGCAGAAGAAGTAGTAGAGGAAGAGCTGCCACAGCCTTCCAGAACACCCAATGCCAGAGAAGCGACCATAGCGCTGCATACGGCGCGTCTGCTGATTTTTCTTTCTTTCATAAGATCTTTTCCTCCTTGATTTATGGAATGGGACGGGGGAAATCCCCGTGCTTCCATAACCTCCGTTCAGCTCGTACGCTGCCGACCAGTGGTTTTTCCTTACTCAGAAGCATATCATGTTCTTTTTGGAATTGCAACATTTTTTGATACAAAACGCACAAAAGATTTTCTCATTTTTGAGCGTGATTGTTGCACAATATCCACAAAGATGCGCTTTTTCTTCCTTTTGTCATGGTGCGGGATGAAATGTCATGCTCCTTCACCTTGACGATTCCGGCACAAAAAGATATGCTGGAAACAAAATTGGAATCGGAGATCCATTCAAAAGAAAGGAAGAGAGAAACTATGAGTAAGCAGATCACAGCCATCATCGTGGGCGCGGGCCACCGGGCGATCCTGTACAGCCTGTATGCGCTGGAACACCCGGACGAGCTGAAGATCGTGGGCGTGGCAGATCCGGATCCGATCCGGCGGAAAAAGGTTGCGGAGATGCATGGCTTCGGGGAGGAAATGTGCTTCAAGAACGCTGAGGAGCTGGCAGAAAGGCCCAAGCTGGCAGACGCGGTGATCAATGGAACCATGGACCGCCAGCATGTGCCCACTGCGGTTCCGCTCCTGCGTGCAGGATATGATATGCTGCTGGAAAAGCCCTTCGCGATCAGCGAGGAGGAAGTAAACTATTTATATAAGGTGGTAAAAGAGACCGGGCGGAAGGTGATGATCTGCCACGTTCTGCGGTATGCGCCCTTCTATGTCGCAATCAAGCAGAGACTGCTGAGCGGGGAGATCGGTGACATTATCAATATTCAGGCCACGGAGCATGTCAGCTACCATCATCTGGCCGTCTCCTTTGTGCGCGGCAAATGGGGCAACGAGGAAAAATGCGGGGCTCCGATGCTGCTGGCAAAGTGCTGCCATGACATGGACCTCATTATGTGGCTGAAGAGCGGCGTTTCGCCCAAACAGATCGCTAGCTTTGGAAGTGACTTCCAGTTTGATCCTGCCAAAAAGCCCGCAGGGGCAGGCAAGCGCTGCCTGGTGGATTGCCAGTGTGAGGAGACTTGTCTGTACTCTGCCAAAAAGCATTATCTGGATCACCCGGATCGGTGGGCGTTCTATGTATGGGACTGCCTGGAGAATATTGAGAATCCGACGCTGGAGGACAAGCGCAAGTCGCTGATGACAGACAATATCCATGGACGCTGTGTGTGGGATTGCGAACATACGGTGGTGGATCATCAATCGGTGCTGATGAATTTTGCGGATGGTGCAACTGCGACCCTGAACATGATCGGCGGCACAGCGAAGCCGGAGCGCAATATCCACATCATTGGTACGAAGGGTGAGATCAAGGGCGTGTTTGACGATTCGGTTTTCACTGTGCGCACCATAGATACCGCCAGCGAGAAGGGCTGGAACGAGGAAGTGGTAGACCTGAAGATCGGTGGAGATAAGAGCGGCATGACAGGCTCTCATGGCGGCGGCGACCTGCGGCTGGTGGAGGACTTTGTTCATGTGCTTCAGGGTGAGGAGCCTTCCATCTCCTGCACGACGATCAAAGATTCGATCAATGGGCATCTGGGGGTCTTCTGCGCAGAGCGTGCTCGCAAGGAGAGCGCCGTCATAACGATGCCAGACATCAGATAATGCAGTGCTGACATAGAAAACGTCCCCGTGCAGTTTTGATATCCTGCACGGGGACGTTTTGTGATCTTTTTATTTCCTCATTTCCGCATTCACCCATTCCCGCACGCGGTCAGGCCGGTTGGTAACAATGCAGTCAGGGCCAAGGGGCAGCAGGGAACGGACAGCGTCCTGAGTGTCCACGGTCCAGAACGCGGCCTGGATGCCCATGGCGTGGAGCTGGTTCACGAGATCGGGGTTGGAGTAGGCGGTGTGGTACTCGCAGCTGACGATGTCCACGGGGAAATCCAGCGTTTTGATGTAGGCGGCCACATCTGCCTGTTCCTCCAGATGACCGATGACCTGCTCCACGGTCTCGCCGGGGAAGTTGGCGCGGAGCATATCCACCTTGTCGGCCACAGTGCGGTAGATGAGATTGTTCCGCAGGTCGATGCAGTTTTCCTCGCTGAAGGGCTCATCCATGCTGTTCACAAGACCCAGATCCTTCCATATCACCGGCGGGGGAAGCACCATGCTGAGGAAAGCGCCGTAGGTCAGCGCGCCTACCTTCAGCTCAGGCATCAGCTGCTTTGCCTGACGCAGCTGGGAGTGGTGGAAGGAGATGAGGGTGAGCCGGTCGGTGAGCCCGGCGGCGCGGACTGCATCCAGCACCCGGGGCACAAAGTCGGGGTCGTCCTGCAGTGGGCTTTTCAGTTCCAGCTGCACCTGGGTGCCCTCCATGCCGGCGCAGAGCTCCAGCGCTTCCTGCAGCGTGGCGATCCTCTCGTTGGCGTAGATGGCATCTTTCCAGCTGCCAAAATCCAGGGTCTTCAGCTCGCCCATGGTCAGGTCGTAGATCTGGCCGGAGATGTCGGTGTGCATGTCCACCATATAGTCGTGGTGGATGACCAGCTCGTTGTCGTAGGTCTTCTGTACATCCATTTCCACGCCGTCTGCGCCGATCTCCATCGCCTTGCGGAAGGCGACCAGCGTGTTCTCAGGGGCCAGATAGGATGCACCGCGGTGCGCAATGATTTGGGGTGTCGTCATCTTGTGCTATGATTCCTTTCCTCACAGTTGGCTCAGGCCAGATCTTCGCCGTCGGAGGCAATGACCTTTTTATACCAGTAGAAGCTGTCTTTCCGGCTGCGGGCCAGCGTGCCCTTGCCCTCGTTGTCCTTGTCCACATAGATGAAGCCGTACCGCTTCTTCATCTCGCCGGTGGAAGCACTGACCAGGTCGATGGGGCCCCAGGTGGTGTAGCCCAGCAGGGGCAGGCCATCCTCGTTGATGGCCTTTTCCATCTGCTCGATGTGGGCCCGCAGGTAGTCGATGCGGTAGGTGTCGTGGATGGAACCATCTGCTTCCACCTTGTCCACCGCACCCAGACCGTTCTCCACGATGAAGAGCGGTTTCTGGTAGCGGTCATACAGGCTGTTCATGGTGATGCGCAGGCCCACCGGGTCGATGGCCCAGCCCCAATCGCTGGCCTTGAGGTAGGGGTTCTTGACGGCATCCATGATGGCATTGCCGCTGGCCTTGTTCATCAGTTCGGGGTCCACAGTGGTGCAGCGGCTGGAATAGTAGCTGAAGGAGATGAAGTCCACAGTGCCCTCTTTCAGCAGCTGCTCGTCGCCCGGCTCCACCTGCAGGGCGATGCCTGCACGCTCCATCCGCTTTTTGGCCCAGACAGGGTATTCGCCGCGGGACTGGACATCAATGAAGAAGTAGTTGTCGCGGTCAGCCTCGGCAGCGGCCTGCACATCGGCAGGGGCGCAGGTGCGGGGGTAGAACTGACCGGCGGCCAGCATACAGCCCACCATGGCATCGGGCATGATGGCATGGGCCAGCTTGACGGCCTTTGCGCTGGCCACCAGCTCGTGGTGAGCGGCCTGATACTTGACCTGCTGCACGTTCTCGCCGGGTGCAAAGAGCAGACCGGCTCCCATAAAGGGCATGTGGAGCAGCATGTTGATCTCGTTGAAGGTCAGCCAGTACTTGACCTTGCCCCGGAAGCGCTGGAACAGCACCTCACAGTAGTGGGCGTAGGCATCCACCATCCGGCGGTCTTTCCAGCCGCCGTACTTTTTGATCAGGGCAATGGGGGTATCAAAGTGGCACAGGGTCACCAGCGGCTCAATGCCGTACTTGTGGCACTCATCAAAGAGTTCCTCATAGAAGCGCAGGCCCTCTTCGTTGGGCTGCGCGTCATCGCCGTTGGGCAGGATGCGGGTCCAGGCAATGGACAGGCGGTAGCAGCGGAAGCCCATCTCGGCAAAGAGCTTGATGTCCTCCTTGAAGTGGTGGTACATGTCAATGGCTTCGTGGGAGGGGTAGAAGTGCTCGGCATCGCAGTCCAGCATCTTCAGCTGGCCCAGCGCCACGGGAAAGCGGTCGGGGCCAAAGGGCACCACGTCCACGCTGGACAGGCCGCGCCCGCCCTCGTTGTAAGCGCCCTCGCACTGGTTGGCGGCAGTGGCACCGCCCCACAAAAAGTCTTTCGGGAATTTGCCCATAGGTCTTACCTCCTGATGCAGTTGAATTCTGATGATTCAATGATACCATGTTCTGAGCCGCTGTCAACCGGGAAAGTACGACTTTAGCCGTCAATTCGACGAAAAATGTTGCTGATTTTTGACACTTTTCACGAAGAAATCGAAAATTGCGGGCGATTTTCCTTGGAATCTGTTTCTTCCAAACGGACAGTAAGTGTGATAGACTGAATAGGTAAACGGAAAACGGCTCACCCTGCCCTTCATTGCTCTGCAATGCCGGAGCGGGCGAGGACGTTGATGAAAGAGCTATCAGGAAAAATGGAGTGTTTGCTATGACTGAATTCAAGCCCATCAAGGAAGGCAAAGTCCGCGAGATCTATGACAATGGCGACAGCCTCATTATGGTTGCCACCGATCGTATCTCTGCATTTGATGTGATCCTGAAAAATAAAGTGACCAACAAGGGCAAGGTGCTGACCCAGATGAGCAGATTCTGGTTCGACTACACCAAGGATGTTCTGCCCAACCACATGCTGAGCGTGGATACCGCCGATATGCCCGAGTTCTTCCGCACGCCTGCCTTTGAGGGCCGGAGCATGAAGTGCCGCAAGCTGGCCATGCTGCCCATCGAGTGCATCGTGCGCGGCTACATCACCGGCAGCGGCTGGGCCAGCTACCAGCAGAACGGCACCGTCTGCGGCATCCGCCTGCCCGAGGGCCTGCAGGAATCCCAGCAGCTGCCCGAGCCCATCTACACTCCTTCCACCAAGGCTGAGATCGGCGACCACGATGAGAACATCAGCTACGAAAAGAGCATTGAGGTGCTGGAAAAGCAGTTCCCCGGCCATGGCGAGGACTACGCCACCAAGCTGCGGGACTACACCATTGCCCTGTACAAGAAGTGCGCCGCGTATGCCCTGAGCCGCGGCATCATCATTGCTGACACCAAGTTCGAGTTTGGTCTGGATGAGAACGGCAACGTGGTGCTGGGCGATGAGATGCTCACCCCCGATTCCAGCCGCTTCTGGCCGCTGGAGGGCTATGAGGCCGGCCACGGTCAGCCCTCTTTCGATAAGCAGTTCGTCCGCAACTGGCTCAAGGCCAATCCCGACAGCAACTACGATCTGCCTCAGGATGTCATCGACAAGACCATTGCCAAGTATGAGGAAGCTTATGAGCTCCTGACCGGCAAGAAGCTGTAAACACTCTGATCTTCTTTCTCCCCTCTGCTGTATAACGGCAGGGGGGATTTTTTGTGTCAGCAGCAGTTTCTCCCGGAGGGACGGCGGGGTGTTCCACAAAAAAATCCCCCCGCCCATGAACAGATGGGGCGAGGGGAAAGCTAAGGGTTGGCAGTGTTACAGGATGCGCACCCGGATGACAGCAGGGATGGCGGCCAGCTTCTCAGCCAGCCTGCCGTCCACGGCACCGGTCGCGTCCAGCATGGTGTAAGCCATGTTCTTTTTGCTCTTGTTCACCATGTTTTCAATGTTCAGGCCCGCTTCGGTGGTCAGGGCGGTGATCTGGCTGATCATGCCGGGCTCGTTCTTGTGGATGATGCAGATGCGCTTGCCGCCTGCACGGGGCTGATGCACCTCGGGCATGTTCACCGAGTGGGTGATGTTGCCATTCTTGAGGTAATCGCTGATCTCCTGCACGGCCATTGCGGCACAGTTGTCCTCAGCCTCCGGCGTGGAAGCACCCAGATGCGGGGTGCAGACAATGCCGGGCTTGCCCAGAATGGCCTCAGTGGGGAAGTCGGTCATGTAGCCGGAGACCTTGCCCGTCTCCATGGCCTCCAGAAGGGCTGCGGTGTTCACCAGCTCACCGCGGGCGTAGTTCAGGATCTTCACTCCGTCCTTGCACAGGGCCAGGGTCTGGGCGTTGATGGTATCCTTGGTGGTGGGCAGGTAGGGAACATGGATGGTTATGTAGTCGCACAGAGGGAGCATGTCGTTCAGGTTCACGCAGTGGTGGACCTGGCTGGACAGGTTCCAGGCGGCATCAATGGAGATGTAGGGGTCGTAGCCGTAGACCTCCATGCCCAGCTCAATGGCGCAGTTGGCCACCCGGGAACCAATGGCACCCAGACCGATGACACCCAGCGTCTTGCCCTTGATCTCGTTGCCCACAAACTTTTTCTTGCCCTTTTCCACGGTCTTGGCCATGGCGGGGTCG
>QWCH01004126.1_pt1 | contig 15762 bp, 18 predicted proteins | sample 1972671 | NCBI WGS metagenome assembly QWCH01 (sample SAMN09866713, study PRJNA288562) | Human gut metagenome isolate term3_stool, whole genome shotgun sequencing... | isolation source: gut | host: Homo sapiens | place: USA: California | reverse complement strand
CTTTTTTCAAGACACCTCATATCTGGTGCTTCTTTGTTCTTCGTTGTTTAATTTACAAGGTACACGCTCCAACCGCGGAACATGTGATAGATTACCACGGGTTTTGCGGTTTGTCAACAGGTTTCGACGATTTCATCCATCTCGTTTCCCGCCGCAAATCGCTTCTATTATTAGCCGCACTTATATCCCCCTTCTGCAACGCTTCACGCCGCCTCGCCGGACGCGCCGATCAGCTGGTCGTAACGCATCAGCAGCAGCGCGATCTGCGCGCGGGAGACCGCCTGCGTCGGGTACCAGACGCACTCATCCTCCGCGATGAGGCCCTTTTCCCACGCCCATCGCACCGCGCTCAGGTTCGTCTCGCTGACCTTCGGCGCGTAGGGATAGTCCTCCAGAGACGCATTGGACTCCGGGCTGCCCGCCAGACGGTGCAGCACGGCAAGCACCTCCTCGCACGAGCAGTACGCCTCCACGCCGAAGCTGTCCGTGCTCTCCGGCTTGATGTAGCCGTTGGTATCCGCCCAGTTCACGCAGTCATAATACCACTCGCCGCTTGACACATCGCCGTAGGTATGGCGCGGCGCAGCGACCGGCTCGCCGCCGGCAAACCGATAGAGGATCATGGCAAGCTGGGCGCGGGTCATGCCATAGTTCGGGCGGAAAAGGCTCAGCCCACCGCCGACGTCCGTGCCGCTCATCAGGCCGTTCGTCACAACATAATTTACCGCCGGAACGTACCAGTCGTTGATCGTAATATCCGAAAAGACGTACACGGTCTTCTCACCGTTCTGCTCGACCTCGAGCTGCATAGCGCCGCTCTCCGTCTCCGTCACCACGCCGAGCTTCAGCTCCGCGGGCAACCCCGCTGCGCCGCTCTGCTGCGCAAAGCCCTGGCCGTCCGCCGGATCGTTCTGTTGGTCTTTCTTCCCGCCGCAGCGCGTCACGACCAAAACGATCAGCACCACGAGCAGCAGCAGGATCACAAGTAATTTCTTTCGCATAGGCGTCTCCTGTTCCTCGGTTTCTTTCGTAAGCTTAGCAGGTAAATGTGTCTATTTCTTTGCCATCATCTCGGAAATTTTCCGTTCCAGCGCCGCCTTGGCCTCGCGCGGATCGGAGATGTCCCATACCGTGCTCTCCATCGGGCAGAAGCCCGTGTCCGTGCGGTTGCGGATGGCCGGCACGACTGCGTCCGCGATCGCCTCGATGCCGTGAGCACACAGCGTTTCCCGCGCGGGGACGCTCATAAGCGGCGCGTAGACCGTCCGAACGCCCAGCAATACATATAAAAAGGCCGCCGCCTTGCCGACGATGCGGTCTGCCGCCGACGCGCCGGAGAGGTCCGTTCCCTCGTTCAGCCAGCGCATCAGCGGGCGGACGCCGTGCTCCTCGGAGGCAAAGCTCTCCCCCGCCCGGCAGGCAGCGCAGGTGTATTCCTCATTATTTTCAAGCAGCGCCTTCGCCTGCTCCAGATCCTTATTCATAAGGGTGCTCCTTTTTTAGAAATCTTTTTTATCATACCCGAGCGCAAAAGGGATGTCAAGTTTTTGTGCCCTGCTTGCTTTTTCGCCACGTCCGCGGTATACTGGACGCAATTTCAGAAAAAAGGCGGAACGAACATGGCACGAAACACGAATCGCATCCACGACTGGCGCAAGCTCAAATGGCCCTTCTGCGTCACCTTTTCATACTATGCGCTCCTCTGTCTCTACACCGGCTCGGCCGAGGCGTCCGAAGCCGGCTTCCTCGCCGTTCTCATCATCGCGTTGCTCATCGACGCGGTCGCCTACGCCTGCTACCTGTTCTTTCTCAGCAAGGCGGAGGAGAATATGGGCAAGCTCTGGTTCGCCTTCATCCTCGCCTATGTCCTCGCAAGCTCCGATAAGCTCGCCATCGTCTGGCAGATGCTCGCCGCCAACGCCGGCACGCATTGAATCTCTCCCATCTGTATTTCCGACCGTCGATCAAGAAAGCGCAGACCCGCGGGTCTGCGCTTTCTTTTTATAGCCGCAGTCACAGTACGAATCGCCGGAGGCAAGGGCGTATTCGCGCACGAAGTCCGTCGCGCCGTCTGCGGACGGCGGCTCAGCCGTGACCCTCGGCGGCGATCATGTGCAGGGCGTGCTCCAGCGCGCCGAGCACGGCGGCGAGATTTTCGCGCGCCGCCTTTTCCGAGCCCGGCAGATTGACGATAAGGCTGCTGCCGCGCGTACCGGCGACGGCGCGGGAGAGCATGGCGTTGGGCGTGACCTTCAGCCCCTCCACCCACATGGCCACGGGAATGGCGCGGATCTCCCGCTCCAGCACGTCGACGGTCGCCTCCGGCGTGACGTCACGGGGGGAAAGCCCCGTGCCGCCGGTGGTGAGGATGAGGTCGATCTTCCTCTCATCCGCGCAGGCGCGGAGCAGCGCGCTGATCTGCTCACGCTCGTCCGGCACGATGGCCGTGTGAACGACGGTGAAGCCCGCGTCCTCCAGCATGGCGCGGACGGCGGGACCGCTGGTGTCCTGCCGAAGCCCCCGGCTGCCAAGGTCGCTGACGGTGATGACAGATGCTGTGTAGCTCATAGCGTTTCCTCCTGCTTTCGATAGCCCAATGCGGTCGAGATCATGGAAGCCGTGACGCAGACCTGCTCCACGGCGGCGCGGAATTCCTCGGAATGAGGACTGCGGAACATACCGATCACGCCCACGGCGTAGGCCGCCTTGCCCTCCACGGTATAGACCGGCGCGGAGACGGAGCGCAGGCCGATCTTGTACTCGCCGTTTTCGATGGCGTAGCCGTTCGCGCGGCAGGTCTCGATCTCCCGCATCAGGGCGGACGGGTCAGTGACGGTGTGCGGCGTGAACTGCGTCATGGGCTGCGCGCGCAGCAGCGCCTCGGCGCCCGCGCGGGACATATTCGCCAGAAACACCTTGCCCTGCGACGTGCAGTAGAGGGGCAGGCGGGAGCCGACGTCGGACACGATGTGCAGCCCGCCGCGCGTTTCCGCCTGATCGAGCGTGACGACGCTGCCGCCCTCGCACACGGAGAGCACGACGGAGGCTCCCGTCTGCTGGCAGAGATGCTCCATGTAGGGCCGCGCCACAAGGGAAATATCCCACGAACGCTCGACCTGGCGGCCGTATTCAAACAGCCGCAGCCCGAGCGAATACTTTCCGTCGGGCGTCTGCGTGACCACGTCATACGTCCGCATGGTGGTCAGAAGGCCGAACACGGTACTCTTCGGATAGCCGCACTGCGCCGACAGCTCCTTGAGCGACAGCGGCTTTTTCGACCAACTCAGAAGCTGCAGCAGCTCCATAGCCTTCGCGACCGACAATATGATATTTCCATCCACCACGGCGCACGCCCCCTTTTACCGTCAGCATAGCGCCCGCGTGATATTTTGTCAAGAATAATCCGATAATACCAATCGAAAATCCGATAATATCGCACGTTCGATTTGAAATGACCGGGATGAAAATGCTACAATGGGTGCAAACGAAAGGATCGGCGCCCTATGGAAGATACATTTGGCAGGAATATCCGTTATCTGCGGCTGTCGGTGACGGAGCTTTGCGACCTTCGCTGCCGCTACTGCATGGCGGAGGAGGGCGTCTGCAAGCGCGGACATGAGGAGCTGTGCTCCTTTGAGGAGCTGCGGGAATTCACGGCGGCCGCTGCAGCGCTCGGCGTGACGAAGCTCCGCGTGACCGGCGGCGAGCCGCTGGTCCGGCGCGGGATCGTAGAGCTGTGCGCCATGCTGCGCGCAGTCCCCGGGATCGAGGAGCTTTGCCTGACCACGAACGGCACGCGGCTGGAACAGCTGGCCGCGCCGCTGAAGGCAGCCGGCGTGGACCGACTGAACATCAGTCTTGATACGCTCCGACCGGAGCGCTACCGCGAGATCACGCGCACAGGTAAGCTGGAAAACGTGCTGCGCGGCATCGAGGCGGCGGAGCGCGCAGGCTTTGAGAACATCAAGCTCAACTGCGTGTTGCTCGGCGGCATGAATGACGATGAGATCGGCGACTTTGTTCGCCTGACGGCGAAAAAGCCGTGGCAGGTGCGGTTCATCGAGCTGATGCCGATGGGCGTGTGCGCGGCGTGGCCGCCGGAGCGCTTTCTGCCCGCGCAGGAGGTCCTCTCCCGCGTGCCGGAGCTGCGCCCTGCGGGCCGCAGCGGCGTCGCGCAGCTGTACCGCCTGCCGGGAGCGGCGGGGACGGTCGGACTGATCGAGCCGATGAGCTGCGCCTTCTGCGCGGACTGCACAAGAATACGCATCACGGCGGACGGGAAGCTCAAGCCCTGCCTGCACTCGGACGCGGAGCTCGCGCTGCGCGGATTATCCGGTGCGGAGCTGGAAGCAGCCATCCGCCGGGGCGTCCTGATGAAGCCGGAACGGCACCGCATGGACGAGACCGGCGTCACAGAGACGCACCGCGGGATGTTTGCGATCGGAGGATGAAGATGGAGCTGACGCATTTTAACGAACAGGGCCGCGCCCGCATGGTGGACGTGAGTGAGAAGGCGCAGACCTATCGCGTGGCACGCGCCGCCGCAACGGTCCGCATGGCAAAGGCGACGATGGACAGGATCCGCGAGGGCTCCATCGGCAAGGGCGATGTGCTGGCGGTCGCGCAGGTCGCGGGCATCATGGCGGCGAAGAAGAACAGTGAGCTGATCCCGATGTGCCACCCGTTGCTGCTGACGAAGGTGGACATCTCATTTGAAATGGAAGAAGCCGCCCTGCACATCCGCAGTGAGGTCCGCTGCCACGGCGAGACAGGCGTTGAAATGGAAGCGCTGACGGCGGTGAGCGTCGCGGCGCTGACCGTGTATGATATGTGCAAGGCCGTACAGCGCGATATGCGCATCGACGGCATCCGCCTCCTTTATAAGGAAGGCGGCAAGAGCGGCGTTTATAAAGCGGAGGAATGAAGAAATGGCACAGGTGACCGCAGTCAACATCAGCGAAAAAAAAGGGGTGCGCAAGCACGAGGTCCCCTATATCGACCTGAAGCTCCGTCACGGCATCGTGGGCGATGCCCACGCGGGCGACTGGCACCGCCAGATCAGCCTGTTGGCTGAGGAGAGCGTGGACACGATGCGCGCCGTCTGCCCCATCGCGCTGGACGCGGGCATCTTCGCCGAGAACATCAACACCCACGGCATCGAGCTCAAGACGCTCCCTGTCGGCACACGCCTGCGCGTGGGCGAGACGGAGCTTGAGGTCACGCAGATCGGCAAGCAGTGTCACAACGACTGCGAGATCAAGCGCGCGACCGGCAAATGCGTGATGCCGACCGAGGGCATTTTTGCCGTCGTGGTCAAAGAGGGCCGCGTGCAGGCCGGAGACGAGATCGAGGTGCTGAAATGAAGCTCATTCGAACCGAGGACGCGGTGGGTCATGTCCTCTGCCACGACATGACGCAGATCATCAAGGACAAGTATAAGGACGCGCGTTTCCGCAAGGGCCACGTCGTGACGGAGGAGGACATCCCCGTGCTGCTGAGCATGGGCAAGGAGCACCTCTACGTCTGGGAGATGACGCCCGGCATGGTGCATGAAAACGACGCGGCAGAGCGTCTGCTCACCCTCTGTGGGCAGGAGAATATGCTCCGCAGCGAGGTCAAGGAGGGCAAGATCGAGCTGAAGGCCGCCTGCGACGGCGTGTTTCTGGTCGATTCCCAGCGGCTCATCGCCGTGAACAGCCAGGACGAGGTGATGATCGCCACGCGCAAGGGCGGCACGGCGGTGCGCGCGGGCGACAAGCTCGCGGGGATGCGCGTCATCCCGCTCATCATCGCCGAGGAAAAGCTCCAAAAGGCCGAGCGGGCCGCGGGCGGCGAGCCTCTGCTTGCGCTCAAGCCCTATGTGCGTAAGACCGCCTGCATCGTCGCCACCGGCGGCGAGGTGAAAAAAGGGCTGATTCAGGATACCTTCACGCCGGTCGTGATCGACAAGCTCAAGACCTACGGCATCGAAACGCTCGAGGTCGTCTACTCCGGCGACGGCGTGGAGAATGTGCGTGACGCGGTGCTTGCGATGCGTGAAAGGAAGCCCGATATGGTCCTCTGCACCGGCGGCATGAGCGTCGACCCCGACGACAACACGCCCGGCGGCATCAGGGCTGCGGGCGCGGACATTGTCTGCTACGGCGCGCCGGTGCTGCCCGGTGCCATGTTCCTGCTCGGCTATTTTGACGACGGCACGCCCGTCATGGGTCTTCCCGGCTGCGTGATGTACGCGGGCGCGACGGTCTTTGATCTGGTGCTGCCGAAGGTCGCGGCGGACGTTCCCGTCACGCGCGCCGATATCGCCGCCATGGGCGAGGGCGGGCTGTGCCTTGGCTGCAAGCCGTGCCGCTATCCGGTCTGTCCGTTCGGAAAATAAATCCTTCGCGCCTGCGGGCGCGAAGCTTTCACCATTCATTATCTTTCACGAAGGATAACGATAGAGAACTATTTTGAAAGGAAAAAGAAGCCCATGAAAAGGCTCGTATCTCTGCTCCTCGCGCTCTCCCTCGTGCTCGCGCTGACCGCCTGCGGCTCCAAGGCCGACGGCGCCGCCGATGCTGCCGCCGGGTCCCCGCCCCGGGACAGCGCCCCTGCGGAAGAATCCGCCGGCGATCCGGTCGAGCTGATCGTGTTCGCCGCCTCCTCCATGACGGAGACTCTGACCGAGATCGCGGAGCTTTACAAGACCGCCGCGCCCGAGGTCACCATCACCTACAACTTCGATTCCTCCGGCAAGCTGCTCACCCAGATCAAGGAGGGCGCAGACTGCGACCTGTTCATCTCCGCCTCTCCCGCGCAGATGAACGCGATGGATGGCAGCCTCATCGGCGACACGGAGAAAAATCCCGACGGGCTTGACCTCATCGTCACCGACAGCCGTGTGAACCTGCTGGAAAACAAGGTGACGCTCGCCGTTCCCGAGGGCAACCCCAAGGGCATAGAGAGCTTTGACCAGCTTGCCGAGCTGCTCAAGGTGGGAGATGTGATGCTGGCCATCGGCAACAGTGACGTGCCCGTGGGCCAGTACACCTTGAAGATCTTCAACTACTACGGCATTGACGAGACCGCCGTCGCGGATAAGCTGACCTACGGCAACAATGTCAAGGAGGTCACCTCTCAGGTGAGCGAGGCCGCCGCCGACTGCGGCATCATCTACGCCACGGACGCCTTCTCCGCCGGCCTTACGGTCGTGGACAGCGCCACCGCCGAGATGTGCGGTCAGGTCATCTATCCCGCCGCCGTGCTCAAGGGAGACAAGGAGGATGCCGCCCAGGACTTCCTGGCCTATCTCCAGACCGATGCCGCTATGACCGTGTTCGAGTCCGTCGGCTTCAGTCCTGCGATTTGATCGGTTTGCAATTCGTACCGCCTGCGCAGCAGCGGCCGAGCGGAAAGAGAAGCACGCCAAATCGTTCAGAAGAAAACGCCCGCATATGATCCCCAAAATGTGAGCTGAATTTCGCAGTTCGGGGGTCAAGGGGCAGCGCCCCTTGCGTTTCTTGGGGGATCCAAAGGGGGCCATTCTTAGCGTAAGAATGGCCCCCTTTGAAATCGCCGCCGCTGGCGGCTGCATCGGAGGTCACTATGGATTGGTTTCCCTTATGGAACTCGCTGCGCATCGCGGCGATCATCCCATTGGGCTGCCGCCCAACGGGAGCCCTGAATCTCTCCCTGCCCGGCCGAAAATAAATTCCGTCCGCGCCAAGGTTTTGCCTGCGGCAAAACGCTTGTACGCCGCACTCGCGGCGTATGTGGAGCTCGCCTGAGTCTCTGCAACGTCTGAACATCGGAGGTCACCTATGGACTGGTATCCTTTATGGAACTCGCTGCGCATCGCGGCGATCTCCACCGTTATCATCTTTTTCGCCGGCATCTTTGCCGCGTACTATATCGCCAAACTCCCGCGGCTCATCAAGGGCGTGCTGGATGTGGTGCTCACGCTGCCGCTCGTGCTGCCGCCGACGGTCGTTGGCTATCTGCTGCTGCGCGTGCTGGGACCCAAGCGCGTCATCGGCGCATGGGTGCTCGAGGCCTTCGGCGTCAAGCTGGTCATGACCTGGTGGTCCGCCATCTTCGCCACCACGGTCGTCATCTTCCCGCTGATGTACCGCACGGTGCGCGGAGCCTTTGAGGCCTTCGACGAGACGCTGGCCTACTCCGGTCAGACGCTCGGGCTCTCCAACACCTATATCTTCTGGCGTATTCGGATGCCCTGCTGCCGGCAGGGCGTGCTGGCCGGCACAGTGCTGGCCTTCGCCCGCGCGCTCGGCGAATACGGCGCGACCAGCATGATCGCGGGCTACACGCCCGGCAAGACGGCGACCATCTCCACCACCGTCTATCAGCTCTGGCAGACAAACAACGACGCGCTGGCCTACCGGTGGGTCGCCGTGAACATCGCGATCTCCGCCATCGTGCTGCTGACGGTCAATATGCTTGAACGCCGCAGCCTTCTGCGCGGCGCGAGCCGTGCGAGGAGTGTGAAGGCATGAGCCTGTATGTCGATATTGAAAAACGCCTCGGCGCGTTCTATCTGCGATCGAAATTCGAGGCGGAGAACGAAACGCTGGCGCTGCTCGGGGCCTCCGGTTGCGGCAAGAGCGTGACGCTCAAGTGCATCGCCGGCATCATGACGCCCGACCGCGGCAGGATCGTGCTGAACGGCCGCGTGCTCTTCGACAGCGAAAAGAAGATCGACCTCACGCCGCAGCAGCGCCGGGTCGGCTATCTCTTCCAGCAGTACGCGCTCTTTCCCAACATGACCGTTGAGCAGAACATTCTCTGCGGCATCCGCGAGGGAAGCCGGTCGGAAAAGCGCGCGCTGGCTGCGGAAAAGATCCGCATGTTCCGGCTGGAGGGCTTGGAGAAAAAGCATCCCGCGCAGCTCTCCGGCGGACAGCAGCAGCGCGTCGCGCTCGCCCGCATCCTCTGCTCCGAGCCGCAGGCGATCCTGCTCGACGAGCCCTTCTCCGCGCTCGACAGCTACCTCAAGTGGAACCTTGAGCTGGAGCTCTCCGACCTGCTCGCGGGCTTTCACGGCCCGATCCTTTGGGTCAGCCACGACCTGGGGGAATGCTGCCGCAACTGCCAAAAGGTCTGCGTGATGGAAAACGGCGTTTCCTCTTCCGTAACGGACATGGAGACGCTGGTGCGCTATCCCGCCACGCAGAGCGCGGCCCAGCTGACCGGCTGCCGCAATTTCCTGCCGGCGCACCGCTGTGAGGGCGGCGTCCGCCTTGACGGCTGGGACATTCTTCTGCCGCTGCACGCCGTGGGCGAGCGCGCCACCGTCGCCGTTCCCGACGGCGCGATCACCGTGGAGGGCGGGACCCATACGGCGCGCGTCAGCCGTGTCATCCGTGATCTGAACGCCACCGCAGTCGTGCTGCGCGCGGCGGAAGCGCCCGACGCGCCGCCTCTGCGCGTCGTCCTGCCCGAGGGAGTCCGGGCAGCAGAGGGAGACACGCTCTCCTTTTCGCTCCTCGCGGACCGTTGCCGGCTGTGGGAGGAATGACTGCCGCGCCAATATGAAAAAGCCGCTGCCGCACTCCAATCAAACAATACAGGCAAGAGCCGCTGCATCGCAGCGGCTCTTGTTTTTTCATTTCATCGCGTTCCGACCGCGTCAATGCTTCGTCGGAGGAGCACGCTTCAGCAGCTCCTGGATCTTCTCGATCATGGCCTGTGACGAAAACGGCTTCGGAAACACATAGGACGCGCCGAGCTCGGTCGCGTCCCGCACGATCTTCTGCGTCGGCAGGACCGTCATAAGGATCGTCGAGAGCCGATGCCCACGCTCCCGCAGCTGCCGGAGAACATGAAGGCCGCCCTTATGCGGCAGCATATCGTCCAGCAGAAGGATGTGCGGCTTGTGGCATTGAATCGTCTCCATCACCTCATGCTCCTCCCGCGCGTGGAGCACGTGAAAGCCTCCGTGCTCGTGCAGGGACTCCAACAGCAGCGTACTGAAGCCCTCATTGTCATCTGAGAGTAAAATCCTTTTCCGATGCGGCATTTCTGTCCGCCCCCTCCAATTTGATTTGATTTTACACAACTGACCTTGTATAAAATAACGCGATCGGATCGAATTTTCAATTCCCTTTATAAATCTTAACGCGATCTTTGCACCAGCCCGCGCAGGGCGGCGGGTCTGTTTTCACCCGTCCGCGCGGTCATAAATACGCACTCAACGCATGCCATCCAGAATAAATAAGCAGAAGTTCAAAGAATATATTTTATTGTATGTTTATGCGATTGACGCCGCATGTATTTTGTTTTAGAGTATAGATGGTCATCTGTACGCAGTTCCTCTTACGATTGCTCGGCCCTTCCCTTGGAAAAAATCAAGGTACTATGGCCTCGGCTGACTTCTTGCAGTTCGTTGTTACTGCGGCTTTCGGATTTTTCCCTACACACCCTCCGCAAGACCTCCCCGGGTAAAAGCAACAACTCTCTTCCCATGTAACCGCCACATTTACCGCATGGGATTCGGGCAGCATTGGACTTTGTGTTGCTAAGCACACTCGTCCGTCCCTATACGGCCTACTATGTGATTTCTGTTCGTTGGTTCAGGAGTTTGCCTGCCAGCATTCTTTTCCCTGCTGACATCTATCTTCCTTCAGATTCCACCTCACGGTGAACACCCTTGCCTTCGGCTAACGCTTCCTACTGCCGAGCGTGCAGTGGTCTTTCACCACATAGTTGTTGAACATGCCGGACGCACATATAAAGCGATAGCCGCGATCCGCTTTTTATCCCTCGCACAGAATATCGATCAGCTCGTCTGCCTGCAGCCCCGCGAAGTAGCGGGCCGCCTCCACGCCGTCCAGCGCCGCCGTGTAGCCGGCGCGGTCCGGCGTATGGCCGACAAAGCGCGCCGCCAGTTCCTCCGGCTCCTCCGCGCTGAAGAAATCTCCCTTAAAGGTGACCGCCGAGACGAGGCCGTGTTCGACCGTGATGTACGCCTCGATCAGCCCGCAGCCGTCCACACGGCGGCGGCGCAGCATCGTGCAGGTGGGAGACTTTCCGTAGTTCCACTCCCAGGTGGCATAGCGCTCCGCGCGCAGCTTCTCCACCGCCGCAAGGTCGTCGGGCGTCAGCGGGTATTCTTCGCCCGGATTTTCGCGCAGAATGTTTTCCAGCAGGATACGGCGGAATTCCGGCAGCGTGACCCGCTCGGGCAGATGCTCGGCGACATTCGTCACGCGGCTGCGCACCGAGCGGATGCCCTTGGTCTGAATCTTCGTCGGGTCGACACGCAGCGCCTCGCCGACAACGGAAAGGTCCGAATCGAACATGATCGTGCCATGATGCATCACGCGGCCCTGACGGAGGTACTGCGAGTTGCCGGAGAACTTCTTCCCGTCGATCGTGATGTCGTTGCGTCCGTTCACTTCCGCCCTGACGCCAAGCGCCGCCAGCGTGCGCACGACCGGCTCGCAGAAGAGCTTCATATCCAGCGTGCTGCTCCCGCCGGCATCTGTGATAAAGGTGAAATTCAGGTTGCCCATGTCGTGGTAGACCGCACCGCCGCCGGAGAGCCGGCGCACCACGCGGATGCCGCGCTCGCGTACCGCCTCTTCATTGATCTCGGAAATGGTATTCTGATATTTGCCGACAATGATCGCATTGTCATTCTGCCAGAGCATGAAGTACATCCGGTCGCGCGGCAGGCAGTCGAATACATACTGCTCCATCGCCAGATTGTAGCTCGGGTCCGTCGTCATCAGGTCCAGATAAGATAGCTTCATCGTTGTCTCCTTAATTGCCGTTATCCTTGTCGTTCTCTTTTCAGATGAGCGCACAATCGCCGCGCCATGATCTGATGGCCCTCCGGCGTCGGGTGCAGACCATCGAGCAGCAGCTCACGCTTTAACCGTCCGTTTGGGTCGAAAAAATCCGCACGGAAGTCGATACACTCTGCACCAAAGCATTTACTAAAGCGCCGCAGCCATGCGCAATACTGCTCCAGCTGTCGTTCCGCACTGCAAAAATCCACCACAGCCGCCCACGCCGGCGGTGCGTTCTCTGCGCAGATTGGCGTCGGTATCCCTATCATTGTATGAATGCCCGTGTTCAGCAGCTGATTCAGCATCGCTCCCATATTTGCCCGGGCGCCGGTATCCGTTCCCGAGAAGAAAATATCATTGGCACCGCCCATCAGGAGCACCAAAGGGCGCTGCACACAAATATCACGCTCCGCCAGCAGCGCGCAGCCGCACCAGCATACCGCCGGTCGTGTCCCCGCTGATGCCCTCGTTCACGATCTCCCAGCCCGTCTCCTGTGCGCACAGCCTTGTCCACCGCTGGGACGGCCGCACACCATACCCGAAGGTCAGGCTGTCGCCGATGCAGATCAGTTTCATTTCTTTTCACTCTCGCATTTTCCCGAATATGCCACCACTTGTTCTCTGTTTCCGCATTGTAACACGCTTTATTTGAAGTCTCAAGAAATATTTGTTGTACTCCGCAGGCCATGCCCCGTTTTCTGATTCCTTGATCCACGCTACGTCAAAGTCTCACGGGACGAACTGTAGCCCCTGACGAGCATACTTGTCTCGCCGAAGTTGTCTAATCCCATATCGGTCTATCGCTATCGATCCCCGCTATCATGCAGTCCGCTTTGACCGCGTCACCGATTTCCAACGCCTCCAACAGCTCCATGCAGTACTCATACTGGTCGTGGGGGATGGGGAACGGAATGGTCGCCACACCGTATTCTGGGTGAGTACGGTTACTCAGCACCGCCTGAAACATCATCTTCTACGCTCCTTTCTTTCCTCAATTTCCTCCATGTCGGTTTTGAGGCAGGTCCCGTCCCTGTGCCAACAGATAAAGCCGTGTCTGGCATGAGGGCAGTCCTTACACCGCTCACTGCGGCGACATACAGGCGGCTCAGTCTTCTCTCGCGGAGGAGTGGGCACAAAGAGCGGGGAACTGCGTCGATCAGATTCGTATTTCATCTTGTGGTTCCTCCTACAAAAAACAGCGGCGTCGAATGATCGACACCGCTTACATACTTTGTTCCGTTGTCTGCGTCTGTTCCGGAGATTCCGGCAATAGGCACTTGATCTGCTCCATGATGGTCTTGATCTCCTTTTCCCTTCCGATGGATAGGTCCTCGTCCTGTTCGCAAACGAAAGTCAAGGCCCGATGCATCTCGGCGAGTTGTTCCGGCTCGAACAGTGCTTCCTTGGGAAGAAGCCCGCTGCGTCGGACAAAGTCGTGCTTAGCCTCCTCGTAGCCGTTTTGGAAGTAGTGTCCGTGGGACACGCCTGTGCGGTCATAGTCCCAATCCCATGTGACGAATTGAACGCCGTGTTTGCTCGGCGTACCCGCCAGCACCGTGCCGCCAAAGTCAGCGAGGATACGGTAGTCGCCATCCAGCCCCGTGGCTTGGAGCTTCGGTGTGCGCTCCATCGCCGTCATGTATTCCGCGGTCATGGCAGCGATATGGATGACGGTCTGCAAAGCGTCCTGCGCGCCGATGCCATCCACATTCTCCTGTCGGTACAGCACACTGCCCCGTCCGGAGATGCGGCAGAGACGCCCTTTTTCCCAGCAGACGGGCAGGTGCTGATCTTTGATCGGTTCTACCGTAAAACCGTTCTGCCGCAGCCGAATGGCGGTTTCTTCAAGGAAACGGAGCTGCTTATTCTTGTCACCCGTAAACGGGTCTGCATATTCTTTGATGCTGATCTGATCCGCAGCGTAATCCTCCTCAAGTTGATTTCGGATATACTCCGCTATCCTGCTGCGGGCGTGTATGGCAGAGGATGACCAGTTGGCCGGCGCGGTGGCCTACCTCGGTCAGCGCGAGCCAAACGACAGATCGTCGATGACGGACTGGCTGCTCGAAAACAGCGGTGATCTTGTTTCCGAGATGCCGTTTCTGCTGGAGATCCCGGCGGAGCGCGTACTCGGCGGAGAGAGCGGCAAGCTCTACTGCATCGTCCCCCGGGACGAGAGCACCAGTCTCGCTATAAATCATGTGACCTGGGAGTCGCAGGGCAACGGCGTGTGGCCGGTGGCGGACGAGGTCCTCTATCGGGAAGAATACGCGCAGCCTGTGCTGGTATTTGTGAATTATGAGAAGTGGCCGGATGAGCCGGACACGGAGGTCAACCTTGTGACCAACAACGGCCTGGAGGTGAAATGGTATCCGCTGACCGATGAGTCCGGCTGCCCCGTCGTGCCCACCGGTGTGAACTACGCCCCCATGCTGATGGATTTTGGGATCTTTGGTGCTATCACAGGCCTTGACTATCCCGAGGATTGGGAGCCGGCGGGCGACGACTGGTGGCTGCCGCCTACGGATATGGGTCTGGCCGACACCGACTGGGTCTGTGATGACTGGCTGATGAGCCTGCACTACGGCGATTGCGACCCTGACTATGCCGGGATCGCCGAGCTCTACCACCGCTTTGAAGACAATACAGAGCTGACACGGGTCTTTTCCGGCGTGTGGCGCATGGAGGATGACTGCCTGCGGCTGGATCTCTCCGCCGGCATCGGCAGCTCCCTCAGCGGCAGTTTCCCGATCCTCATCTCCCCCTCCGGCGAGGAGATGCATTTCCAGCGTTCGCGCAGCGGCGAAGGGGTTCCCTTCCTGCCGGACGATATGGACTCCATTGATCTGACACGGAGCTATGGCTGAGTCCCCTTTCATTTTTCCAAACACTTGCAGTTCTCCCCACATCTATTCTATCGAGAGACGCTGAAACAAAAAATGCTCGTATCGCAGTGTGAAGTGATCCTCCGGGCATAACGCACAAGCAAAGCACCGAAAGGCGTGGCGGCATGGCCGCCGCGCCTTTTCCCAGTTTGGAGAAAAATCAGCGGCAGGAAAACCGTCCTGCCTGGGCATTCAGGAACCGGACGCGGGCTTGACCGCCTGCTGCTGAAATGTGGTCCCTATTCACCACCACCCAACAGGATCAACGAGAAGTAAGGCGGCGATGAGCGTCGGAAATCATGCTCATCACCGCCTTGTTTCACAGTATAGGGAAATGCGGGTTATCCGCTGGAGAGTGAAAGACGGGGGTCATTGATTATTTCCATGGTGCATTTTCGCTGATACAAAGAACTTCATGCGAAGAGGCAGGGAATCTTTTCTGCCAATCGGAGCTGATTTTCTACATAAGACACAATGGCATTGGAGCCTTTTTCGCTGTCAATGCCGCAATAGGAATCAAAAAAGGCAAAAACACACAGCGCAGCTGTGCGTTTTTGCCTTTTTGTCTTGTAAGGGACTGCTTCCCTCGCTGTCAGGGGCCTCCTCCATTTCTGAAATTTGGTTTCCAATTTTTCAGAAATGGAGGAAACGGCAAAATGCCGTACACCCAAGATCATCGTTCAAGCATTGAAACGAACTCTACCGGGGGCGGAAAATCCGCCAGAATCCCCCAGCGAGGAAATATTTTTGAAAAATTTCAAAAATATTTCCGAAAACTTTGCCAAAACCGCACCTTCCATTCGGGATAGAAGCGAAAGGGGAAGAAAGCCGGCCTCTCGGTGCATGAGAGGAGGTGAACGACTCTTGGAGCTGACACCATCCCAAAAGAGAACCGGTAGACATCAGTTCGACAGCTTTTGCAGGAAGGTTCGGCGTGAAGAAGCCCGCGATTATGAGCGTCATATCGCGTGGCGTTCCGACCATGAGTATCCCTTTCGGAGCTGTCAGAGGAGCAGGAGCGCCAAATGTATGTGCTGGACGAGTATCCGTCCGAGCAGACGCATTTTCATGTGCAGGGCTATGAT
>QWCH01003605.1_pt1 | contig 15890 bp, 16 predicted proteins | sample 1972671 | NCBI WGS metagenome assembly QWCH01 (sample SAMN09866713, study PRJNA288562) | Human gut metagenome isolate term3_stool, whole genome shotgun sequencing... | isolation source: gut | host: Homo sapiens | place: USA: California | reverse complement strand
AGCTTGAACTAAAAGATGCTCCATTAATGTTGGAATGGATGCATGATGAAAGTGTTGTATGTGGGTTACGTGGAAATTTTAAAGAAAAGCCTTGGGAGGTGAGCCGGTTGACAAAAGCACGTTGGAAAAGCAGAATCAAAAAAGCCTGTGTTGAGATCAACACATACAAAAAATCGTTTGACGGAGTGATTGATGCACTAGCCGACATTTTGGAAAAACGAGATCAGACGTTGGAAACATACAACGGGCACCCTCTTGTGGAACATACCAATTCTCACGGCGAAACAAACTGCATGAAAAACCCGTCGCTGATGCTATGGGACGAGTTAAACAAGACCGCACTTGCATATTGGCGTGATCTTGGTTTGACACCCAAAGGACTAAAAGCGATTGACGATCAGGCTCTCAAAAAGAAAAAGACAGATACTCTGTCAGAAGTGTTGAGCAGCCTTGGCGACTAAACGATTTAAGCAAATCGCTATCCAATATGCCCAAGATGTCGTTTCTGGAAAAATCATCGCCGGAAACAACGCCCTGGAATGCAAGCGATTTTTGGATGATCTAAACCGCGATGATCTGGAACTGCACACCAAAGAGCCTGATCTTGTATGCAATATCATCGAAAGATTTATGGTGCATAAGCAAGGCGAGAGTATCGACGGCGAGCCGCTGATGAACAAGCCTATGCTGCTGCAACCTTGGCAAATCTTTTGTGTGTACAACCTGATCGGATTTTACTACAAGGGCACAAAAGAACGCCGATACAAAGAAGCGTTTATCTTTATCCCGCGTAAGTCTGGGAAAACGATGTTTATCGCGGCACTGTCCTTTGCACTGGCAATTTTGGAGCGGCGGTCTGGCTCTATCATCTACATTGTAGCGGCATCGCAAAAGCAGGCGTGCGAATCGTTTAATGATATCTTGTATACTCTGCGGTATCGCGGCATGATCGATGATTTTAGAGTTCTAAACAACAACGCGGAGCACTCGATCGGCTATCAGTTTACAGATGCCGACGGCAGACCGGACGGCTCTATCCACATTGAGGCACTGGCAAGCAATCCAGATGCACAGGATTCCTTTAACTGTAACATTGCGATTGCAGACGAAGTTCACGCTTTCAAAAAATCGGCACAGTACAACCGATTTAAGGAAGCCATGAAAGCTTATACTAATAAGCTGATGATCGGCATCACCACGGCGGGCGATAACATCAACAGCTTTTGCTATCGCCGCTTAGAGTATGCTAAAAAAATCCTAAACGGCACGGTCAAGGACGACACGCTTTTTTGCTTTGTGTCCCAAGCTGACCAAGACGAGAGGGGAAATGTTGACTATACATCACCGGTACAGCACGAAAAAGCAAACCCCTCTTACGGTGTGACGATCAGACCGGCAGACATCATGCAGGAATCCGTACAAGCCCAAAACGACCCGCAGCAACGTAAGGATTTTTTGAGCCGGTCGCTGAACATATATACCAGCGCAATGAAAGCCTACTTTGACCTTGCAGAGTTTCGGGCATCAGATCAGCGGTACAACTGGACTTTGCAAGACCTCTTAAAGCTTCAGATCGACTGGTACGGCGGGGCGGACTTGTCCCGCATGTATGACTTGACAGCTGGTGCTTTATATGGGCACTATGCAAAAGAGGACGTGGACATCATCATCACGCATGCCTTTTTCCCGGTGACAATGGCGGCAAAAAAGGCAGACGAGGACGATATACCGCTTTTTGGCTGGGCAGACGACGGGCTTTTGACTATGTGCAACAGTCCCACAGTAAACGCGGCAGATGTCGTAAATTGGTTTGTCAGTATGCGGCGGCGTGGCTTTAAGATCAAGCAAGTTGGACATGACCGCAAATTTGCCCGCGAATATTTTCTGGGTATGAAAAGCGAAAAGTTTAACGTCATCGATCAGCCCCAGTACTACTACCTAAAATCCGAGGGGTTTAGGCATATCGAGCAGAGAGCGAAAGACGGAAAACTGTACTATTTGCACAGCGAAGCGTATGAGTACTGCGTGGAAAACGTGTCGGCGGTTGAAAAGACAGACGACATGGTGCAGTACGAGAAAATCGGCAAGACAAACCGCATAGACCTTTTTGATGCAAGCGTTTTTGCTTGTGTCCGGTACTTGCAAAACATGGAAAAGAAGCAAAAAGCGAAGAACTGGTGGGGTTAAAACATGATTTTTGACAGAATCAGAAAAAAGCAAACACGAAATAAATCGCCGGTCGGCTTTTTGGTGACCGACGAAGCAGCGGAAACGCTATGCGTTCCGGGATATACAACGCTGGACAAATGTCCTGAGGTCGTTGCCGGCTGCCGAAGAATCGCGGAACTGATCGGCTCGCTTACGATACACCTTATGGCAAACACCGACAAGGGCGACAAAAGAATCGTGAATGAGTTGAGCCGAAAACTTGACATTGACCCCTCTCCAAGCATGACGCGAAAGACGTGGATTGAAGCAATCGTGATGAATCTTCTGCTTTACGGCAGAGGAAACAGCGTCGTAAAAATCCACACCCGAAACGGCTACTTGCAGGAATTGGAACCGATCGAAGCAAGCCGCGTGTCTATCCCGCAGGGGCGGGAGTACAAAGTGCTGATTGACGGAATCCCCTACGATCGGGACGAGATCATGCACTTTGTGTATAATCCAGACCCGCAGTGCTTGTGGAGAGGGCAAGGCTTGCAAGTATCGCTTTTGCCGATCGTCAACAACCTCAAGCAGGCATCTGCCACAGAAAAAGCGTTTTTGTCCAGCAAATGGAAGCCCTCTGTTATCGTAAAAGTAGACGCTTTGACAGAGGAATTTTCCTCCGCCGCCGGGCGAAAAAGACTGCTTGGTGAGTATGTGGAATCCAGCGACGCGGGAGAGCCGTGGTTAATACCGGCAGAACAGTTTGATGTACAGCAGGTCAAGCCGCTGTCTTTGTCTGATCTTGCGATAAACGACAGCGTGCAGCTAAATCGCCGCATGGTCGCTGCTATCCTTGGGGTTCCGGCTTTTGTCCTTGGTGTAGGCGATTACAAAAAGGAAGAATGGAACGCATTTATCAACAATAAAGTGAAAAATATTGTTATCGGATTGCAGCAGGAAATCACGCGCGCTGTGATAATCTCGCCGGATATGTATGTCCGTTTTAACGTCCTGTCATTGTATGACTGGGATATCAAAACGCTGGCAGATGTTTTCGGTGGTCTGTCAGATCGCGGTTTTGTTGACGGCAACGAGGTGCGTGACAGACTGGGCTTGTCACCGCGGGACGGATTGGATGAACTGCGGGTGCTGGAAAACTATATCCCCTATGAGATGTCAGCATATCAAAAAAAGCTAATACAGGGAGGTGGAAAAGAAGATGGAACGGAATAAAGTCATGTATCGCACTATGCCGTCAGAGTTTACCACTCGCGACGGCGTGGAAGATAGCGACCCAGTGATCGAGGGATACTTTGCAGTGTTTAACTCTACCTATGACATGGGCTGGGGCATGAGCGAGAGTATCGCGCCAGGGGCTTTTGCGGATACAATCTCCGGAGATGTGAGGGCTTTAATCGATCATGACACACGCCTTGTGCTGGGAAGAACGATTGCCCACACCTTGGAACTGCGGGAAGATGCACACGGACTATGGGGCAGGATCCACATCAATCCGCGGGACAGCGAGGCGATGAACCTTTACGAGCGAGTAAAGCGTGGCGACGTGTCCCAGTGCAGCTTTGGGTTTGAGGTGGAAAGCGAAGAAACCACATTCCCGGCAGACGGCGAAATTCACTGGACGATCAAAAAAGTTAAGCTGTATGAGGTGTCGTGTTGCACCTACCCAGCGTATGAAGATACGAGCGTATCTGCCCGCCGCAAGGACTGGGAGCAGATCGAAATGCGAAAGTCAGAAGCGTGGAAATCCTCGCTTCTGAAAAAACTGAAAGGAGCAGAAAAGTAATGCTGAAAGCACTGATGCTGCGAAAGAAAATCCAGGACAAACAGGCTACACTGGAAAGCCTGCGGGCAACTGCCAAGGAACTGGAAAAGCGGGAAAAGGATTTGGAAGCCGCTATCACCGAAGCAAAGACCGAAGAAGAAAAGCAGACCGTAGAAGCTGCTGTCACTCAGTACGAGCAGGACAAGGCAGCGAATGACAAGGAAATCGGTGATCTGGAAACGGAAATCACCGGCATGGAGCAGGAACTGGAAGAAGTCGAAAAGAAACAGGATACACCGGCGGCAGACACTACCGGCGAACCCGACGAAACCCGAAAGGAGAAAAATGCAATGAAAACCAGAAAGAAGTTTTTTGGCATGACCATCCAGGAGCGTGACGCATTTTTTGCGGACGAGAACGTCAAGTCTTGGCTGTCCCGCGTCCGCGAAATGGGTAAGAGCAAGCGGTCTATCACCGGTGCAGAACTGTTGATTCCGGAAGTGGCTTTGGATCTGGTCAAGGAAGTCACTATGAAGTACTCCAAGCTGTACCAGCATGTAAACGTGAAGCCGGTACCGGGTAAGGCACGGCAGAATGTTATGGGTGCAATTCCCGAAGCAGTCTGGACAGAAATGTGCGGATTCTTGAACGAACTGAACCTCAACTTTAACAATGTAGAGGTAGACGGTTACAAGGTCGGCGGTTATGTGGCAATCAGCAACGCCGTGCTGGAGGACAGCGACATCGCACTTGCGACCGAGATCATTACTGCGATTGGTCAGTCTATCGGCTACGCACTGGACAAGGCTATTCTGTACGGCAAGGGCACTAAAATGCCGCTAGGTATCGTCACTCGTCTGGTGCAGGCAACCAAGCCGGACGGTTACTCGGAAACTGCCAGAACGTGGGAGAACCTGTCTACTACCAATGTTATTGCAATCTCCGGCAAGACAGATGCCGCCCTCTTCAAGGAGTTGGTACTGGCTGCCGGCAATGCAAAGGCAGACTACAGCCACGGTGACATGTTCTGGGCAATGAACGAAAAGACATTTACTAAGCTGGTAGCAAATGCCCTGACAATCAACGCCAGCGGTGCAATCGTGTCCGGACAGGGCGGCACCATGCCGGTGATCGGCGGAACAATTGAAAAGCTGTCCTTTATCCCGGACGATGTTATTATCGGCGGATATGGGGATCTGTATCTGCTGGCAGAGCGTGCAGGCACGGCACTGGCACAGTCCGAGCATGTGAGATTTATCGAAGATCAGACCGTTTTCCGTGGTACTGCCAGATATGACGGTCTGCCGGTTATTGCGGAGGGCTTTGTGGCTATCGGTATCGGCGGAATTAAGCCGACTGCGACCATGACTTTTGCGGAGGACGAGGCAAACAAGGACAAGAGCAAGGAGTAAGTGACGTATGATTACAGCAGATTTGCTGGCGATGCTAAAGGTTGACTTGGGCATTACAGCAAATGCGTACAACGACCGGCTGACCGAGTACTTGCAGGCTGCAAGTGCTGATATGTCTCGCGAGGGTGTCCAGCTTGAAGATACTGTCGAGGATAACCAACTTGTCGTACAGTATGCGGCGTGGCTGTGGCGATCTCGCGAGACTGGCGACGCTATGCCACGCATGCTGCGGTATCGTCTAAACAACCGCATTTTTTCCCAGAAAATGAGAGGTGCGGAAAATGAATGATGTTGTAACTCTGATAGCCCGTGTATACAAAAATGATGATTTTGGTGTACAGCAGGTCGTCGAAGAACGGCGGCGGGAAGTGATGTGCGATGTGCAGTCCGCAAATCGTGCAGAGTTTTTTGCCGGTATGCAAGCCGGATTAAGTCCGGAGTACATGATGCACATACATCCGATAGAGTATCGTGGAGAAACGGTAGCAGAGTACAACGGGCGGCAGTATGCGGTTTATCGCACCTATAAAAAATCGGCAGATTGCCTGGAACTGTATCTACAGCAGGAGGTGGGCGTACAAGATGACTTATGCGGAGATCAATGCACTGATTAAAAGCATGGGTCTGCCTGTGACCTATCACCACTGGCAACCCGGCAAAGTACCGCCACTTCCCTATCTGGTATACTGGTTTGACGATATGCAGCACTTTGCGGCTGACAATGTGATGTACCAGAAAATCCTCGGTGTGCAGCTGGAGTTATACAGCAACCGCAAAAATTTTGCGGCGGAAGAAAAAGTGGAACGTGTTTTAGATGCAAATGAAATCGTATACGAAAAATACGAAGAATACATCGAATCAGAAAAACTTTTTGAACAGGTATACACTTTTGAGGTGCTTTTGGAGGGTGCAGAGCATGAGTAACAAGGTGAAAATTGACCAGATGGTAGACGAGATCACGAGAGGCTTACAAGAATATGTTGATCTCTCTACGGAAGAGATGAAAAAAGCAGTCCGAAAGACTGCGAACACAGTCAAAAGAGAAATCTCAGAAAATGCGCCGAAAGATACCGGTAAGTATGCCAAAAGCTGGGCAATCAAAAAAACGGAAGAAGTCAATCACCGCCTTGTCATCACTGTATACTCAAAAAAGCATTACCGTTTGACGCACCTTTTGGAAAACGGTCACGCTTTACGAAACGGCGGCAGAACTCGGGCATATCCTCATATCAAACCAGCAGAAAGCCACGGCGAAGAAATGCTGCTGGAATTGCTTGAAAAATCGATAAAATAAAGAAAGGAATTTATCACTATGGAAAAGAACAAAGTCAAGTTTGGCTTGAAAAACGTACACTGGGCGAAGATCACAGGCTATGACGAGGACGAGATGCCGATCTACGGCACTGTCAAGAGACTGCCCGGTGCAGTAAACCTGTCGCTGGATGCCAACGGCGAAAACGAGAACTTCTATGCGGACGACATGGTCTACTATGTGCTGTCCAACAACTCCGGCTATGAGGGTGATCTGGAGATCGCTCTGGTCACTACGGAATTTGCAACAGAGATCCTGGGCGAAAAGCTGGACGCAAAGGGCGTTCTGGTGGAATCCGCTGATGCGGAGACATCGGAGTTTGCACTATTCTTCGAGTTTACCGGAGACAAGAACAAGATTCGCCATGTGTTCCACCGCTGTGCCGTATCCCGTCCCAACACGGAATCCAGCACAGTGGAGGAATCCAAGGAAGTCAAGACAGAATCCCTGTCGCTGACTGCCTCTTCTCTGGTCAACGGTCTGGTCAAGGCGAAGTCCTGTGAAAAGACCGATGCCACTGTATACGCAAACTGGTTCAAGCAGCCGTATATGCCGGATCTGTCAAGCTCTGTGCAGATGACAGCTGCCGGAGAATAAGGAGGACAGCAATGGCAATTACCAAGTCGATCATCATTGACGGAAAAGAGGTGCAGTTCCGGGCGAGTGCGGCAGTTCCCCGGATGTACCGCATCCGGTTCCGCCGGGACATTTTCCGGGATCTGCTGGCACTGCAGGCAGACATCAAAGCCTCGGAGGAGACCGGAGAAAAAGAGGATGCCGGAGAAAACAGCACTGCGGAATCTTCCATTGTGCTGGATCACCTGGAAATCTTCGAGAACATCGCCTATGTGATGGCAAAGCACGCCGACCCGTCTGTTCCCAACACGCCGGACGAGTGGCTGGACGGCTTTTCCACGTTCTCCATCTATGAGGTGCTGCCGGAGCTGCTGGATCTGTGGGCGGCAAACATGGAGACTCAGGTGCAGTCAAAAAAAGATCTCGCCCGATTGACAGGGAGATGACAACGCCGCTGTTTCTGCTGCGGTGCGTGCAGGTCGGCATCTCCATCAACGACCTGCAGTATCTGACGATCGGGCTTGTGGAGGATATGTTCACGGAGCAGGGCAACGATGATTTCAAGTATCAGTACACTGCGACACAGGAAGATTTCGATCAATTTTAAGGGGTGAGAGGATGGCAAGCAGAATCAAGGGGCTGACCGTGGAGATCGGCGGCGATACCACCGGTCTGCAAAAGGCACTGCAGGGTGTCAACGGCAAAATCAAAAACACCCAGTCTCAGCTGAAGGACGTTGACCGCTTGCTGAAACTGGATCCCAAAAACACGGAACTGCTTGCACAAAAGCAAAAGTTGCTTGCCGGTGCGATCTCTGACACACGGGAAAAGCTGAAAACCATGAAGCTTGCCGCACAGCAAGCCGAGGAGGAACTGAAAAAGGGCAGCGGCAAAGTCACACAGGAACAGTATGACGGACTGCAGCGTGAGATCATTGCCACGGAGCAGGATCTGCGAAAGCTGGAATCCAGTGCAGCCAAAGCCGGAGACAGCATCGAAAAGTCCGGGGACAAGGCGGAGTCCAGCTCCGGAAAGTTCAGCAAACTGGCAAAGGCAGCAGGTAGCGGCGTTGCCAAAGGCGTAGCAACCGGAGTGAAAGCTTTTGGGGCATACGCGACTGCGGCTGCGGCAACTGCTGTTGCTGTCGGGAAAGCGGCACTGGAAAGCAACAGCGATTTTGAAGCCTCTATGTCGCAAGTGCAGGCAACCATGGGCATTGCGAAGGATGCCATGTCTACGGTGGACGGTCAGAGCGTCAACACCATGGATACGCTTAACGCACTGGCAAAGCAAATGGGTGCTGAAACAGCGTTTTCCGCCACGGAGTGTGCGGACGCGTTAAATTATCTGGCTTTGGCTGGATACGACACCCAGCAGATGTGTGACACGCTCCCTACTGTGTTGAACCTGGCAGCAGCCGGCGGCATTGATCTTGCATCTGCATCGGACATGGTGACAGATGCAATGTCCGCCCTCGGAATGGGTGTGGATGAATCGGAAAAAATGGTTGACCAGATGGCAAAAACCGCGTCAACCACGAATACCTCTGTTGCACAGCTGGGCGAGGGCATTCTGACCATCGGTGCAACGGCGAAGTCTATCAAAGGCGGCACGGCAGAACTTAACACGGCACTCGGCATTCTTGCCAACAACGGCATCAAGGGTGCCGAGGGCGGCACACATCTCCGCAACGTCATTCTGTCCCTGCAAAGTCCCACGGACGATGCAGCGGCAGCAATGGAAAAACTCGGCGTAAAAACTTATGATTCCGAGGGAAATATGCGGTCAATGAACGATATACTGGGAGATTTAAACTCCAGCATGGATGGCATGACCGCGGCACAAAAAGACGATATAATCGGGACAATCTTTAACAAGACCGACCTTGCGGCAGTCAATTCCTTGCTTGCAAATACCGGTGACACCTGGGACAACCTCCAGCAGACGATCACTGACAGTGCCGGCTCTGCTGCACAAATGGCAGGCACACAGCTTGACAACCTAAAAGGCAAAATCACGCTCTTTAAGTCGGCAACCGAGGGAGCTGCGATTGCCATTGGTGACAGTTTGTCTCCGGCGGCAAAAGAAGCAGTACAAGCCGCAACTGATATCGTAAATGCTTTTAATACGGGCGGTCTGGAAGCTGCCCTGAAAAAAGTGCAGGAAGTCGTAAAAAAGCTTGCGACCGTTATCACGACACAGCTGCCGACAATACTCCCCGATCTGCTTAGTGGTTTTAACGCTTTGCTGGCAACCCTTGTACAGTCCATCGGTACGCTGCTGCCGCCGCTGCTCACCACCGTGCTGCCGATCCTGGTGTCGTCGTTCCTGGATCTTGTCACACAGCTGGCACAGTATCTTGCTACATCTGCACCGATGCTGATCGGCAGTGTTATGACAGCACTGCTGCAAGTCATTGCAGCCATTGAGCAGGCTGCACCGGCAATCCTTGCGGCGGTCAACACATTGCTGCAGGCGGTCGTGACATTTTTCTCCGGGAACGCTGCTGCGTTGATTGCATTGGCGGTCAACATTGTGTCGAAACTGGCAAACGGTCTGATCTCTGCATTGCCGACACTGATTGCAGCGGCTCTGCAGCTGGTAGACGGGTTGGTGCAGGGGCTGGTACAGAATCTTCCGGCTCTGATCGATGCGGCAGTGCAGCTTGTCCAGTCGCTGTGTGACGGACTGCTGCAAAACCTGCCGCAGTTAGTACAGACGGCGGTACAGCTGGTTCTGGAACTGGTAAACGGCTTGCTGGAGAATCTGCCGGCATTACTGGACGCTGCTCTGGAGATGATCGACAGTCTGGTGCAGGGCTTGCTGGACTGCCTGCCGCAGTTGGTGCAGGCTGGCATCGATCTTGTCATGGGACTGGTGCAGGGACTGATCCAGAACCTTCCGGCGATCCTGCAGGCGACCATCCAGCTGCTTACCGGGATGCAGAACACGCTGCTCAGCAGCATTCCGCAGCTGATTACGGCGGCGATCCAGCTGGTGGGCGGCATTGTGACCGGACTGGTCTCGGCGATCCCGCAGCTGGTGGCAGCCATTCCGCAGCTGGTCTCTGCCATCGTAAGCGGCGTGCAGCAGACCGACTGGCTGCAGCTGGGCATAGACATTCTGAAAGCAATCCTGGACGGCATCGTGTCCTTCGAGGCGACGTTGCTGGAAACATGGGGAACGATCTTCTCCCAGATGTTCGACAGCATCGCACAGTGGGCATCAGATGTATGGGCAAAAACCACAGAGGCGGCATCAAATATCTGGAACGCCATCGTAGAGGGACTGAAAGACCTGCCGTATAAGGTGGGCTATTTTGTCGGTGAGATGCTCCGCAGGATCGTGGAGTTCGCCAAGAACGCTCCGGCAAAGGCGAAAGAGGCAGCATCGAACATCTGGAACAACATCGTCACAACGGTGCAGGCACTTCCCGGAAAGGTCGGCGAGTTTTTCTCCGGTGCATTTCAGAAGATCGTGGAGTTTGCGACCTCTGCACCCTCTAAGGCGAAGGAAGCAGCCACCGGCATTTTCGACAACATCAAGAATACGCTTGAGGAACTGCCAGACAAAATGCTTGAAATCGGGGAAAATATCGTCACGGGAATCTGGAACGGCATCACCGGTGCAACGCAGTGGCTAAAGGACAAGGTCAGCGGATTCGTAGACGGCATTGTGGATGGCTTTACCGGGAAGAAGGGACTGGACAGCCACAGCCCGTCAAGGCGTATGAGCAAAGACGTAGGACGCTGGATTCCGGCAGGCATCGGCGTCGGTATGCTGGACAACACGAAGTCTGCACTGCGGGCGGTGTCCAAGGTATCTGATTCGATCGTTTCGGCAGCTCAGCAAAAAATACCCGATATTGTGGGTAGCATTGGCAGCATAAGCCCTGCTATGCTAAACGCCCCGACAACCGGCGGACAGGTCAACAACTATTACAACAACAGCCGAACGGTAAACCAGACCAACAACAGCCCCAAGGCGTTGTCCCGTCTGGAAATTTACCGTCAGACTAAAAATGCAAACAATTTGTAAGGCGGAGGTGATGAGGTATGAGGTTTACACTCGTGCTGGAAAATGAAAACGGGGAGCGGCTGGATATGACCACGACGGCAAACCAATACATGACCTCTAAGATAGAGGGACTGTCGCCGCCAGCTGGAACGATTAACACCTCTGCCTATGCCGGGATCAACGGCAGCTATCTGAACCGGGCGTTTCTGGAAAAGCGGAATGTGGTGATCTCTTACCGCATGAAGGGCGTGGATATTGAATCACGCCGCCATGCCTTGTATCGGGTGGTAAAGCCGGCACATTACATCAAGGTGTATTACCGCACCCGGAAGATCAGCGTGTATGCAGAGGGCTATGTGGAGACCAACGAGGTGGACAACTTCACCGACACCACCACCGGACAGATCAGCGTGATATGCCCGGACATTTACTGGTACAGCCTGGCGGAGCAGATCGCCGAATACCGGAACATCTCCGGAGCATTCAAGTTTCCGTTCGCCATCGACAGCAGAGGCGTGCCGCTGGGGTACTATCACCGCTCCCGGTATCTGCGTCTGCAAAATGAGGGGGACGAGATCGGGCTGACGTTTATTATCACCGGCATCGGCGGAGCAGGAAAGAACACCAGGAATCTGAGCATCTACAATGCAGAGACCGGTGCGTATATGCGGATCAGAGCACCCATTGAAAACGGGGACATCTTAACGATCACCACGCACATCGGCAGAAAGACGTGCATCATGACACGAAACGGCGTGCAGGAGAACTGGATCGGCAATCTGAAGCTGTCGGAATGGCTGACAGCCAGAACCGGCGAAAACACGTTTTATGTGGACGGTGTCGGCGTTGCAAACGTGTCGGTCAAGGTGATCCTGCGAACGGCATATCTGGGGGTGTAAGTCATGTATCTGAACATCTATCAGTTTTCCGATCCGGATGCCAGCGGCAGCTACTACCAGCCGCTGACCCAGGTCGCCATCTGCGACACCTTCACAAGCCTGATCTGGGATGTGGAGTACTACGAGTGCGGCGTGTTTGAGGTGTATATCGGTGCAAGCCCGGAGAGCGTCCGCATCTTCCGGAGAGGCAGAGTGGTGGGACGGTCGGACGACACGAAAAACTATGGCATTATTGAGCAGGTCAAACTGGAAACGGATGCAGAGAACGGCGACTATCTGACAGTCAAGGGGCGTTTTCTGATGTCACTGCTGGAACGCCGCATCATCTATCCCACCATGACATTTACCGCCATGCGGACATACGGCGAGATCGTGCAGACTGCTGTCCGGAAAAACTGCATCAAGGTGTGGGCATCTTCCTCCGAGCGGGTGATCCCGTCGCTGGATCTGGGGACGGTGTCCGGGGACTGCTGGGAGATCAAGAACGTGCTGCAAGTCAGCTACGAAAATCTGATGCAGTGGATCTATACCATCTGCAAGCTGGTCGAAGGCACGGCAAATATCACCCTTGTACCGTATGAGGTCGGCACCGATGACGGCAGATTCAAGCTGCAGTTCGACTTGTCAGAGGGCGTGGACAGAAGCGTCACGCAGACAGAGCGAGCCGCTATCGTGTTTTCCGATGCCTATGACAATTTAATCAACTATACCTATGAGACTGACAGCACGGAGTACACCAACTTTGCATACGCTTTCGGACAAGGGACTGGCTTCAGGAGAAAGCAGGCGACCTATTACACCGGAAACAGCGAGCCGCAGCGTCTGGATCGCTACGAACTGTATGTGGATGCCAACGACATTGCCGATACGGAGAACAGCAACGGCACGGAGACGGAAATTCCGGAGGAACAGTACAAGCAGCTGCTGGTCTCCCGTGCCGCAGAAAAACTGACGGAGATCAAGACCAGCAGTGCGGCGACCATTGCCTCGGACGGTCGGCAGTATCAGTACGGCATCGATTATGCCGTCGGGGACTATGTGACAGTGGAGAACACACGGTTCGGTCTGGTGACCGAGAAAATACAGCTGATCGGTATGATCGAAAGCTTTGACAAGGACGGCTACAGTCTGACACCGGTCATGCAGACACTGGAGGGATAACATGAATACAACAAAGATCAACACGCCGTTGGAATACGGCTTTTTTAACTGTGCAGACGGCACAGAGGACAGGGTGTACACCGCAGAAAATTTCACAGGGTACTTGTCGGCGATCATCTGTGACGGGATTCTGGACACATGGGGCGACTGCTTTTCCCTGTCCTGCAGCGATACCTCGCTGACCATCGGCACAGGGTATGCGTGGATAGGCGGACACTATGCGATTCTTGCACAGCCACAGGTCATTGACGTATCTGCCTATGCAGACACGGGCTTGTCACGCATGATCGCCGTCGGCATTTCCTGTGATACCGCATCTTCGGTGCGTGCCTGCTCCTTCGAGGTTGCTGCCGGACTTGCCGGCAGTTCTGACAAGCCGGCGTTCACCGGCACAGACACCAAGAAGTATCTTACGCTGTGCTACATCAAGCTGGCGGCAGGCGGTGCTATCGACAGTTTGCAGGATGTACGGAACGACGAAACCCTCTGCGGCTACTGCAAGTGTATTCTGGGCAAATGCAGAGTGACGGAGATGCTTGCCGAAATGGCAAAGACAAACGCCACACTGGACGAACTGCAAAAGCGGCTGGATGAAATGAACAGTCAGATCACCGAGATGCAGACGAAGGTGGACGATCTGACGGCAGGCGAGATCCTGGCGACCGGACAGTGCGGCGAGAATGTTTACTATGTACTTTATGACAGCGGCAAGCTGCTGCTGCGTGGCTCTGGTGCAACGTATGACTATGAGATCAGCGGCTCTCCGTTTTATGAAAACGGGGAGATCAAAAAGCTGGTTGTCAGCGAGGGCATCACCGAGATCGGCAACAGCCTTTTCGATCACTGCCGGAATATCGCTGCGGTAAGTTTCCCGAATACGCTTACCCGAATCGGAAAGCGTGCTTTCTTTGCGTATGCAGACGGCGAACTGGCGGCACTGGAGTTCCCGTCCTCTGTCACCACCATCGGAGACGAGGCGTTCTCTGACCAGGGCATGACATCTGTTACACTGCCGAAAACATTGACAACACTGGGAACCTACCTGTTCCGGAGTGCGGATAACTTGCAGAGTGTTCGGGTGGAGTGTGCAGAGATTCCGGCGTTCTGCTTTGTGAGCTGCGGAAAGCTGAGTCAGATGACACTCAGCAAGAACGTGAAGAAGATCGGTGCAAACATCATCAATTACTGCACACAGCTGAAAACGATCACCTATGAGGGCAGTCTGGAAGAGTGGAAGGCAGTTGAAAAGTATGCGAACTGGGACGGCAACAGCGGCAGCACCAACCCCGGCTATCTGGACAATATTGTCTGCATAGACGGAACAATGGTCTATGACCGTGACAACAAGACATGGAATGAGGTGAAAAGCTGATGCTGAAATTTTGCATCTATGGGCAGAAAATGGAACTGATAAACCGTCAGACGATCGCCGATCAGCAGATCTGTTTCGTGGATATGTGCTTTCTGTTCTCTCCGGACTGGGAACAGCTGGACAAGACGGCACAGTTTTCCCAGGGCGAAAAGACCTACAACGTGCATCTCGGCACGGACAACGTCTGCCACTGCCTGCTCCCTGCGGAATTGCAAACCGGCTGTGTCAGTGTCAGCGTGTTCGGCTATGCGGTGGACGGCTCTGTCCGTGCGACGACTGTCCCCCTCGGCATCGGAATCAAGCGTTCCGGTTTCCAGGGCGACGGCGAAACGCCTATCCCACCCACGCCGGATTTGTACGCACAACTGCTGGACGCCATCGACAAGAAGATCGCATCCCTGCATGACGGCAAGGACGGCGTGGACGGAAAATCCGCCTATGAGATCGCCGTGGACAACGGGTATCCCGGCACGGAGCAGGCGTGGCTGGCATCTCTCAAAGGGGACAAGGGCGACACCGGCGAACCGGGAACAGCTGGCGAAAAAGGTGAACCCGGCGAAAAAGGTGACACCGGAGCCGCCGGAAAAGACGGCAGGGACGGCACAGACGGTGCGGCAGGACGTGACGGGGCAAACGGTGCGTCTGCCTATGAAATCGCCGTACAGCACGGCTACAGCGGCACAGAGGCAGCGTGGCTGGAATCCCTGCACGGTGCGGACGGAGCAAAGGGCGATACCGGAGCATCCGGCAAAGATGGTGCAGACGGCTTTTCTCCTGTCGCAAAGGTGGAGAAGTCCGGCAGCGTGGTGACCATCACCATTACAGATGCCAACGGCACAACGATCGCAACACTGACAGAGGGTGCGGCGGTAGACCTCACCCCATACGCAAAGACGGTTTATGTGGATGAAAAGGTGCAGGAACTGTCCGACAATCTGACGTACACCTTGCAGGAGCATACGCTGTCCATCACGCATCTGGAGGAATCCGCACACACCCATGATAATCTGGACGCACTGAACAAGATCAGCGGAACAGAGTGGACACAGCTGGTTTCCATCAAGCACTACCACAACAACATAGAAACGCTGAACAGCATTAGTCCGGGGGACTATGAGAATCTGAGTAGCAAGTTTCCGGCGAGAATCACGGCGTTAGAGGATTCTCTGGGCGACATTGCAACTGCTCTGGCGGACATTGTGGAGGT
>QWCH01003586.1_pt1 | contig 15983 bp, 11 predicted proteins | sample 1972671 | NCBI WGS metagenome assembly QWCH01 (sample SAMN09866713, study PRJNA288562) | Human gut metagenome isolate term3_stool, whole genome shotgun sequencing... | isolation source: gut | host: Homo sapiens | place: USA: California | reverse complement strand
CACCTCATAGGCATTTCTTTGTGCCCGCATGACCGCCATATGGTACAGGCGTTCCTCCCGTCCGCCCAACTGTGTCGGGGCTTTCGGCAACACGGAAGCCGAATAGGACAGGTTCACGAAGAACTTCCCCTCACCCGCACGTCCCTTTTTCGTGGTAATCAATATCACCCCGTTCGCAGCACGTGAACCGTAAATAGCGGCAGAGGCGGCATCCTTCAACACTTCCACCGACTCTATCGTCGAGGGATCAATCTCCGCTATCGTGTTCGTTCCCGTCACCGGGGAAGTAAACGAATGCACAGGCACCCCGTCGATCACGTACAGCGGCGAACCGTCGCCCCCTCCCGCTTCATCCAGCCACAAGGAATTGTACCCGCGTACCGCCACGTTCGTTCCCCCGCCACCGGGAGAACCCGACTGGATATTCACCCCAACACCCGCCATACGCCCCTGCAACAAGGTTTCCAGACTGGCAGCGGGAATCTCTTTTATATCATCCGCCTTGATCGATGCTACGGAAGTGATCAACTCCCGTTTCTTTCTCGACCCGTAGGCGATCACCGTCACCTGATCCAAGTCGGAAACTTCCTCTTCCATCTTCACGACCACCTCCTTGCCGGAAGTCACCGCCACCTTCTTCGCACTAAAACCGATAAAAGAGAATATCAGATTCCCCACCGGCTTATCGATCGCCAACGTGAACGTCCCGTCCGCGGCACTTGCCGTCCCGACCGTCGTGCTATCCAGACGCACGGTGACACCCACCATCGGTTCCCCTTTCGTGTCCACGACCTTACCTTTAAGTATATGCTTTTTGGCAGACACGTCGGCAACCTTCGGTCTTATAATCACCATCACCCCGTCCGTCCGGTACGTGAACGGCAAATCCTTCAACACGAGATCCAATATCTCCAACACCTTCTTGTCTTTCACCTCCAACGTGACCTTTTTCCCCTTCACGTCGTCATAATTGAACATGAATTTATACACGTCCGCCTTTTCCAGCTCCTTCAACACGGAGGATAATTCCTGATCTACAAATTTAAAAGAAACCTTATTTTCCTGAGAGAAACCAAGGAACCCCCATAGCATAAAAAACATCCACAATGTCATTTTCCTCCATCCTTGTCCCCGCCTTAAATAAACCGATCTTCGCTTTTTTTCCATAATTCATTTATTTAACATTCTAAAATTCAAGACACAACAATCCCCTTTTCGAGAGGCTCACGCCTTTCAAATACTTGATTTCCAATACATCATTTCTACTTCTTAAAAACTATAATACAATTATCCCGAACCTCTATTTTTAATTTTCCCATTTCATTCAAATATTCCACGACCTTGCTGAAAGTCGCCTTCCGATCTGCCCAAATCTTAAAACGCAACTCCTTCAATTCCGGTTCCTCGTATACCACGCTGAAATTATACCAGCGTCCCAGTTCCGTCAATATATCTTCCAACCGCTCATCGTCATAATAGAAATACCCTTCTTTCCACGAGGTATACTTCAGTATATCCACCTTCGTCACTTTCAGTTTTCCCTCGCTATACAGGACATTTTCGTGAGGTTTCAACACCACTTCTTTCCTCCTCCCGGTAGCCTTGACCGCTACACTTCCATTCACGAGCGTGATATTTTCTTTCTCCCTTGAATACGCCTGAACGTTAAATTCCGTTCCCAACACACGGGTACGAACCCCTGCCGTCTTCACTATAAAAGGTCGCGTCTCGTCCCGCCGCACTTGAAAATAAGCCTCTCCCGACAACTCCACCACGCGTTCCTTTTCCCCGAACACGACCGGATAACGAAATTCCGTCTCCGCATTCAACCACACTTTCGTCCCGTCATCCAAAATCACGAAATACTCTCCACCCCGGGGCACCTTTAACGTGTGATTCCCTTCCAATTCGGGGAGCGGTTGCCCGGGAGAATAAACCAACCCCTTTAAAGAATCCGCCGTGATAGACCGGATCACTTGGGGCAAACGCTGCACCAAAACCTTCCGGTTCTCCCGGTTCAAATCGATCTCCTCCCCGTTATTCAATACAAGTGTAACCCCTTGGGGGGTAAAATCGTCATTCTCAGGCATCACCATCACGAAAGGCGTTCGCTCCGCGGGCATCGGACTCCTCCACAACCAACTGATTGAAATCACGATACCGATGCAAGCGACAGCCGACGCTACCCTGTAAGTCCAAAGCATCCTTTTCCGCAAAATCTTCCGGTTCAACTTCTTCCATTCCCCATCGACATCCGGCTTCTTTTTATCGACAGCCGCCAAACTCCCTTCCCGGATACGGCGCAATTCTTCCAGCAATTGCCCGTGCTCCTCGTCCCGCAACCATTCTCGCACCAATTCATCGTCCTTCACCAGATGATTGAGCACGTCCATGCCAAATTCTATATCCCGATAATTATACTTTTTATCCATTTTGTCATATTCATCTACCCCATACACGTAGACCCCTGCAAAATGGGTAATGCCAAAAACGACTTTTTTTTATTTTTTTTCGGTAGACTTCCCGAAACACAAGAAAAGCAGTATAAACTCTTCCCCGGAGAATTGTTCCCGCAGTATCCGTAACGCTTTCATAACATGGGCTTTTACCGTGTTCACCGTGATACCGAACTCCGCCCCCGCGTCCTGATATTTTTTCCCTTCCAGAAAACATCTTTTGAACACGTTCCTCGTTTGAGTCGGCAACTGCTCCACGGCACGGTGTATCCGGTCGATCAACAACTCGTATTCCAAATGCTTGCTTTCGTCCACCGCCTCGGGTTCTTCCCGCATATACGCAGCAAAACGTTGCGCTGTCTTTTCATGCCGCAATTCATCCAGACAGGCATTACGGACAAGTTTATATAAAAAAGGAACTAATGAAGTTGAAAATTCAAGGCGGTCCCGCCCCTTCCACACGATCTCGAAAACATCACTCACCACATCTTTCGCCCGCTCGTCATCATTCAAAAAACTTAAAGCGTAGTAATATAGCCGGGAATAACTCTCCCGGAACAATTGTTCAAAATAGCGTTTTTTTTCCAATAATGTAAACATACGCTCCCCATTAGTGCCACAAATATAGAGTTAAAAAACAAAAATGACAAACGGGATATATTTTTGCTCGTCAAAATACACGAGAACACCCTTGCGAGAAGATTCTTCCCACGCATTTCCAGGCTAAAAAAGCACGTTTTTAATACAACTTATAAACAAATGATACACATCGTTAACCTGCTCTTAACCTGCCATTAATCTGCCCATAAACTGCTAAAGCAGATTAACGCCACCTAAACACCACGTTACCGACAACTAACAGACACGCGCAACACCGTTGTAACCATCATACGCCGCTCACGTATTCTGTCTATCAAAAATAATTTTTCTTCATCCCTGTCAAATTGGCATTACAAACTTGATAACTTGACAACTCTTCCCTGTTTGGCATATCTTTTGTCTATTTCTGTTCGTGAATAGAACAGCTATTTTCAAATAACCGATTTCTACTCATTATAAATTAATACTTTAACGATTAAATTATTAGGAGAATTTATCATGGGTGCAGCAGGAAACAAAAAACCGAAAAAAAGCAAAAACAAGAAAAATGTACCATCTTACGTGGCAGAAGAAGCGACACATGAAACACCGCTAAAAAACAAAAACCACAAATAGGTACAATTTCACGAGGACTGAAACACAATTTCTTTACTCTAAAATTGCATTCAGTCCCCGCAATTCATAATTTTTCCTTTTCCGCATATTAAAACTAAACTTGCTTGTTTAAAAGGAACACTACAAGAATGACCTCCTCCCTGGAAAACCTAGCCCTCAATATCTTTAACGCTTTATTTATGTGTGTTTTAACCGTATTTATAGAAATACTCAATTCGTCAGCCGCCTCTTGATATTTTCTGCCATCCAAAAAACATTTTTTAAAAACAACCTTCGTCTGCCCGGGCAATTGCTCCACGGAGTAACGTAACTTTTCTATCAACATCTCATATTCCATGTACTCCTCATTGACACACACCTCCTCTTGCAACATCTCTTTGGCAAAACGCTCCCGCACCCGCCTGTGACGAATATAACTAACACATCGATTCCGAACTAAAGTATATAATAACGGTACTATCGAAGTCGAAAATTCAACCTTTTCAAAATTCACCCATACACGCTCGAATACATCATTCACGATATCTTTCGCGGTTTCCTCATCATTCAAAAACTGAAAGCATGATAATAAAGCCGGGCATAATTCTCCCGAAACAATTGTTCAAAAATCCTCTTGTAATCAACCGATTCTATCATATATTCTCAGATATACGATACAAATATAACATCAATGAATGATTTATCCCATCTTCATGAAGCAAAATCAGCTATATAGGAATCTTTTATATCAAGATTCTTTTTGACACGAATCATTTCAAACACTCTTCTACCTTCTTTCTCAATTGTTCCCGGTTCAAATGGCGTCCGATAATTTTATTATTCTCATCCAATAAAATCGTCACGGGAACCGCGGTCACCCCGTACAAAAGAGCCGCAGATTCCTTGCCTCCCCGGTCACACCCGTTATATTTCCATACTAAACCGTCTTCGGAAATCGCTTTTAACCAATCTTTTTTTCGGCTATCCAAAGAAATACTGATTATCTCGAAGCCTTTATTATTATATTCTTTATACAAAACCAGCAAATGTGGATTCTCCGCTCGACAAGGAGAGCAAAATGAACCCCAGAAATCTATCAATTTCAACTTTCCTTTCACGCCATACAAAGTAAAAGGCTTCCCTTCCGGATCGTCTACCGTGAAATCGGGAGCAATTTGCCCTACCGAAGTCGCGATTTCCCTCGCCTGAGCTTCCATCTGTCCCGCTACGGAAGCCATTCGTTCCTCTATGTTTCTTGTCCGCAACCACCCCTTTGCCCGGTCGCTCAAAGAAACATACCTCCTCTCAATCTCTTTCCAACCTTCCACTTCCAGTCCGGCAGAAGCAACCCGATTACCCAAAGCATAATCGAATTGCCTCATCCTTCTCGTGTAAATTACAACATTACCGAGTATTGCCGCCGCCGTCGCGTACGAGTCCGGGTTTTTCTTTACCAACCCTGTTTCCGTTCTCTCGTATTCATCTATAACTTTCCTGTACATCTGCCCTACCGAGTCTTTTACCTCTTCCGTTCCGGTCAAATATCTTTGAAACAAAGCTTCTCTCCGCTCCAAAAGTTGCCGTTCATTTTCACAAAAACGCCCGGCCAGTTCAGCCATAGCTTGGTCTTGCCGTATCTCATTCAAAGATCTGTTATAACTCAAATACACGAAATATCCCCCTCCGTTAAAAGAATTTATACTTGTTGTCCCCACGATTTCTCCATTCAAAACGGCATTCACTTTTACAGGAACAACACGCTCCAATACTCCGGACATCTCAAAACGCCCGTTTACCGCGAGAGTTTCATTCAACGTGTCCCGGCTTTCACCGTTTTCCATGATCAAATACACTTTTTCCCCCCTCTCGACAACCCCGGCAATATGGTATCCGTTTTGAGCGCAACCGGTGACCATCCCTATTATAAGGATGATCACCAACAATACAGCATTTTTCATTTTTTACTTTCCTTTTCGACGAATCAACAAGACAACCCCTAGCAGCAAAAGTAAAGCAGGTAATACCCATTTCAAAACAATCGTCATGATATAAGAAGTCCGATGATTTATATAAATGTTATTATCAATCTTACTATCGTAAACCGTATTCACGGGTAATTCCCCGTAAGACAACCATTCAAACATGGCATCAATCAAAACACCATTCGAGGAAGGTATTCCCCGGCGAGAAGCCTCCAATTCGCCCATACTGAAACAATCGGCATCTCCAACCACGATAATCCGTTGATCCCGCCCGTTACGCTCCCGGTTAAGGGCAAGCATGGTTATTTTCGTTCCCGCATGTTCTCCCGAAGCCGTATCCAGCGTGGCAATTTCATTAATAAAATCAATTGTCTGCAATTCATTCCAACAGTTTGAATCCCTGCTCACCAACAAAGGGGTCATTCTAAATCCACAATCTTTCACCTGTTCCAACGCCGCCGCCCCGGGCATCGTATAGTTTCCATCCATTGTAAACGAACGACTAAAATAACGAGAAAAACCGTGAGCTTCATCAGCAACCCGGCAGAACAACAAATTCGCCGGTTGATCATATTCCGATTTTTGAACCAGAACACCGGAAGTAAAACGTACCCCCAACATATCCGTTAAAGGCTTCAAATACTCATCCGTGTTGGGTTTCCCGGCAACAATCAAATTTTTCCCGTTATCAATATGCCGGTTCAACAGTGCCAATTCCTCTTCCGAGAATGGTTCCAAAGGCTCCGCTACAACCAAGACATCCAAGCTGTCAAGCATATTGCGGTCCCGAACCAATTGTATCTCATAGACATCAAACCCTTGGTTCACGAGAGCCTGACGATAACTTTTCTCCGCCATCATGTAAGAATAATCCCGATTACGATCTCCCGAAATGGAACGAGCTTTATGATCCGATACAAAACCGACAGATGGCAATTTCATGGCTATTCGTTTTAATGCAGCGGAGATTTCTATCTCGGAAGGAACTTTCCGAGAATCATAAAACGTGCGTAAAAATGTCTTTCTTCCATTCTCCCGTTCTATCAGGCTCACGAAACGATACCTTTCACCCGAAAGATCGATTTGCCGATTGATTTCATCAGGACGAAGATACCTTCTCAAACTCGTCCGGCTCATTTCTGCCTGATCCTCTGCCGCCTGCCGCATGGTTTTCCCCGGGTTATAGTACCTGAATGACCGACTATTCGTATCCGCATAATAATAAAACACGTAATCCAGTTCTATTTCCGGTTTGAAACGCACGAAACGGTCATACCGGGCAATATCCCGTTTTATACGGTCATGAGTAATACGATAATTCATGTCCAACAAATTCACGTAAGTCGTGATTTTCAACCCACCGTCCAACTTTTTCACGATATCCTGACTTGCCTGTGTCAAGGTATTCACCTTGTTGTAAGTAGAATCATGATATATTTTCATCATTGGACGAGAAGTAATATATCCCAACAACATCGCCACCACAAAAATAGCCAGATAACGTCCCGTTTTATTTATAAACGAAGCACGCTCCCGCCGTAATTGCATCTTCAGAATAGCGAAACAGACAAACATGGCACTCAAGATCATAAAGTAAAGCAAATCCTCGCTACAAATCAACCCGTTAATAAAATTATCCGCGCGCTTACCGATAGCCAACCAATAAGTTATCTCACGCACGAATTCATACCCCTGTCCTATCTCCGAGGTTATATTCAAAATAGCAAGCATGGCAAACAAACCGATCGCCGCGACAATCTGGTAAGTTGTCAAGGTCGACATAAATAATCCGATCGCCGCGTAAAGCGCCATTAAAAGGAACAATCCCAACATCCCGGTCAATACCGCCGTCCACTCGAATGACTTGATGCAACACCAACCGACAAGCACGTAAAGCATCAACACTACCATAATGACCAAACCGTAAAACATGATACCCAAATACTTCCCAAGCACGATTTGCCGACTGGAAATCGGTGATGAAAAAAGCAATTTCACGGATCCGCGACTAAATTCCTGACTGACCAATCCCATCGTCAACAAAGGCATAAAAAAATAAAGCAGCCTTTTCATCATCGGCCACATGCCGTTAAGACCGTAGAAAATATTCTCCGACACGGCATAAAAACTCTCCGCCCCGAACCGTTGATACAATGTCATTCCGTCAAAAGCCTGCGTGAACATGGAACTCATCATGAATACCAAAATCACAAGCAACATCCACGCCACGGGCGAATAAAAAAGGTTAGCCAACTCCAGCCGGGCTATTTTATATATCACTCTCATGATTCTCTCGTTTTATAATTTCCACTCTTTTTACCTGATAATTTCGCAAAAACATCTTCCATTGAACTTTTCTCGGCACGAATTTCCATCAATTCCCATCCCCGGGAAATACTCTCTCGCACGACCCGTTTGACCGTGTCCCGATCCCCGTCATACCAAACCCGCAACCCTCGCTCATTCACCATTTCTGCGCTACTGACACCCGGTATCCCGGTTAATTCATCCGGTAGCGGGGGAAAATCAAAACTCACGTACATAACGTTTAACTCGATATTATGGTCAAATTCATCCACCGTTCCGGAAAAAACAACTTGCCCATGCTCGATCATCATGATCGAATCGCACGATGCCTGCACTTCCGAAAGAATATGAGTCGAAAGCATCACCGTACGCTCTTGCGCGATACTTTGAATCAGATGCCTTACCTCCAATATCTGGTTCGGGTCCAACCCGTTCGTCGGTTCATCCAGAATCACGAACTTAGGCCTATGCAAAATAGCCTGAGCTATCCCCACGCGTTGCTGATAACCGCCGGAAAGATTCCGTATCAATCGGGATTTGAAATGAGTTATACCGCAACGCTCTTCGGCTTCCTCTACCGCTATTTTTATCTCCCTCGCATTCACCAAACGCATCTCGGCACTAAAACGCAAATACTCGTCCACGGTCAAGTCCGGATAAAGCGGAGGCTTTTGCGGGAGAAAACCTATATTTTTGCGAGCCGCAATAGGATCTGCCAACGTGTTCACCCCGTCAATATACACCTCCCCGCCCGTTTGCTTCAACACGCCACAAATAATATTCATGATCGTAGACTTTCCCGCCCCGTTCGAACCGAGCAACCCCACGATTCCGGTACGCTCGATACTGAAACATACATCCTGAATCGCCCATTGTGTCGTGTAACGGTGATACAAATGTTCTACTCTTACAATTGGATTTTCCATACAATACTTCATTTATGATTTACAACATACAACATCTGGCAAAGAAGAAAACGGCGTCTACCCACGCACGGCATCCACCGCCTCCCTCTTGTCAACAAAAGATTAAAATTCATTTCAATAAGGAGCGTACATATTCCCTATTCCTTGCAGGTCTATACCTATATCATTCAATGCTTTTACTAAAACATCATACTTCTCACGAATCAATCCTCCCGAATCTTTCTTCTCGTCAAATATTCCGGTACAATCATTCCTGTCATAATCTCCACTCAATGCCTCATCATTCAACATATCAAAAGAATGATCCACCACCATGCACAAATACGATTTCAAATCGACCTGTTTCATCCGTGTCGCGTTTTGCCCCCAGCCCACGATATTATCCTCGTAATTCACCAAACCGTTCGGGTAATAACTATTATCCTGTAACCAGATTGTCACCAAATAATCATAATCCGTGAAAGAAAAGAACCCCTCCGCTTCGGCTACTTTATAAATCTTATCAAATAACTTCTCCGACAGAAACCATTTATTCATTTTTGACTTACTTTCCCACTTGTCGTAATCACTCATGTTATCCTGTGTTTCATCACCGTAACTTACCACAAATACATTGGAAACAACGATAAAACCGCTTACTTCCGGAGGAGTCAGATCATTAATATAAGTGAGCAGATTCTTTCCCAAAATCAACTTCAAGGGCATATATTCACGCAGGAAATCCTTACTGTAATGATTCAAAAAAACCTCTTCCAACCACACCAATTGCTTCCCGACATATTCCTCGTCAGCCTGATCTACCCGGAAACCGTTTAAACTACCCTTCGCCCTTATCTCTTCTTTCTCCACGACAAATTCATCCCCGTCAAAATAGGCTTTATACCCGTCATGCTCGCCCAACCGGTACATCTCGCCCGTTTCACTGGTAAGAATATAAACATTATCCCCGGCAACAAACACGTCATCCGAAGCATAGCGCAACGTTACATCCGTCGTGTCAACCTTTATCTCCAGGGAACCGCCCCCCATGTTGAAATAAACATCCCTGGGTTCAAATTTGTAAAGGATATAAAAACCACACTCTTCAAACCAATTCATAATCTTTTCATCATAATCATGCTCCCCTTGGGGAAGAATATATCCCGGCTCCAAACCTTCCGACGGAGTCAATTTCTCGGAGTCGTCACATCCCGCCCAAAGCAACACGAACATGATCAAATACAATAATCTATATCTTTTCATAACCTTTGTTTTTCGATTTATACTATCTTGAGTTCTGCACCAAATTCGGGTTCAGATTCATTGCCCTTTCCGGTATCGGCAAAACATAAGCCTTTGTTGTCAACTTATACTCCACCGGGTTTTCTGAAACATCCGTGAAAAAATAATGCTTTATCTCCGGCATACCCGTGCGCCGCAAGTCAAACCAACGGTGATTGGTTTCCCCGCTTAATTCTTTCCGACGTTCCAACAGACAAAAATCAATCAAATCATCGGCATTCGCCATACTCACTTCCTCGAAAGGATACACGTTATTATTCAAACGATGGCGACGCAACTCGTTCAAATCAGCCAATGCCCGTGTACGGAACTCTTCCGTTCCGTCTTTCTTATACTTGCGGGCATAAGCCTCTGCCCGGTTCAAATATAATTCCGCCGTGCGGATACCCTGGTATTTCCCGTACCAATCATCTTTCACCGTCCCGATCTGGTAATCATCGTATTCCATTCCCACCATGACAGAACTCCACGAGAAGAAAAAACCTCCCCGCAAATCCTTTAACACGTCTGCGTCAAAATCCATGAAGGAACTTTCCATCAAAGCAACCAACTCGTCCGACACCGAATAAGGATACTTATAACTCATGTGGCTACCCAAGTTCGTTTGATGATACTCGCGTCCCCAGATAATCTCCACCGGATTCAAAGGAGAGTACACGGAATGAAAAGAATGCTCGGAATATAAATTCGGAACGGGCAATTCATCCAAATTCAACAACTCCGATTTCACCAGTAACACGGAATCCGCATAAGCCAACGCTTTATCCCAATCTTCCATATACAAGTACATTCTTGACAGCATCGCTTTTGCCGCCAAATCACCTATCCGGAAATAATCCCATCTTTCCATGTCATAAATGGTCAGCAAACGATTGGCTTCCAGTAAATCCTTCTCTATTTGCCGGTAAACTTCTGCCACAGTATTTCTGGTGAAATACTCATCCGTCACATCGGCATCCAACTTCAGCGGAACACCCAAGTTCTCGTTCGAATCACCGTAATTATAGGGAAAACCGAAAAAATTCACCAAATGGAAATAAAGCCATCCCCTCAACGCCAAAGCCTCTCCCCGGAGACTTTCCCGTTCATTCTCCTCGCCATACATTTTATCCAGATTATCCAACACCAGATTACAACCGGCAATCCCCTTGTAGGGAATTTCCCAGAAATTCTCGTTATTCCCCCCGCCGCTACTCGCAAACATATTTTCCTCCCAACGGAAACACCATTTCCGGGCATCAAAATAAGACTGCATGGATGAATGCGCCACCCCGTTGCATTTCATGTTATCCGTCAAAATATCCGTCAAATTATAAATATTATAATCTATCAAATAGCCCTCGCCCAATAAAAGTTGATCCAAATCCGCTACCGTGGAAGGACGTATTTCATCCTGGCTCGATTCCTTCAGAAAATCACTACAACCGCCCAACCAGAAAGTCAATAGTATGATATATATCTTTGTCTTCATCGTCTTATTGTTTTATGATTAAAAAGTCACATTTATCCCGAACGAGAAACTCTGCGGCTTAGGTTGTTTACCTAAAGCGACCTCCGGATCACGTCCTTTGAAATCTTTGCTCTTGATCTGCCACGGGTTACTTGCCGAGAAATTCAGCATCACGCTTCGTGCGAAACCGGCAATCCACTTCTCAGGGAGATTATAAGAGAACGAAAAATTATTAAAACGAATAAACCAAGCTTCAACCACGCGAACATCCGAATACATCCAAGCTGTATAAGGAGCTAATTCATTCCCATTAAGGAACGGTTTTAACGCCTTACAATTATCCCCGACGGGGATAGAAGGTATGTTCGTGTATCTCTCGTCCCCGGGTTCCCGCCAACGTTTCAACAATTGAGTTGAAGCATTTTGATATTCACTCGGCATCTGATAAGGCAACGGATACGGGGAATTCAAAAACGTTTTATTCCCTCTCACGTAATAAATGCCCAAGGGAATAGAAAAACGTTTCCACCGAAAGACCATATTGAAACCTATATTAGATTTCGGTTCCATGGAACCCGCGTAAACCATATATTTCGTGGCATCCAACAAAGCCTCGTTCGTATCCGCCCCGGTCAGGTCGAACAAAGGTCCCCCGTTTTCATGATCCAATCCTTTAAAACGGAAAGCCCAGAATGCCCCGATAGGATACCCCTCTTTCACTTTATTCCCGGAAACGGCGTCATCGTATGAATGTATCGGTTCCATGGAAGAATTCACCTTATTATTGTTAGACGAGAAACTCGTGGATATACTCCACATGAAATCTTTCGTTCGTACCGGTATCACGCTCAAACTCAAATCCCAACCGGAATTAGTAATATCCCCCCCGTTAATATACATACTGATCACCCCGTTTTCAGCAGGCACACTCCGTTGCGTGATCACATCTTTCGTCTTTTTTAAATAATAATTATAAACCCCGTTAATCCGATTGTTGAAAAAAGCAAAATCAATCCCCACGTTCATCGAAAGAGTCTTCTCCCATTTCAAATCCGGCGTCGGACGTTTAGAAACCTTCAATGTCGATTCGCCCGTATTAACATCCACTTTTTCTATACTACAAATCAAATCCGGACTGACATTCTCCGCCACGTTACCCTGATACCCCAGCGATCCCGTGAAAGCAAGATTGCTCACGATATTTTGCCCCTTCATCCATTTTTCGTCCGATGCATTCCAACGTAATCCCAACGACCAAACCGGTTGGAAGCGATGCCGGGCATCCTGACCGAAGCGATTGGATATATCCCCTCTCATGGAAAGATTAATCGAATAACGATTATCGTACATGTATCCTCCCGACAAATAATACGACAAATAATTTGAAGTTTTATCGGTTATCGTCGGTTGAGTCCTGGCGTAATCCGTATTCAATATTCCACTGGGAGTCTCGATAGGCACGTGGGCAAAACTCTTTCCCCGATCCGGTTGATACCCCCAATTCGTTTGCGTGTATCCCTCATTCTGGTTACTTCTGGCTTCCACGCCCCCCATGATGTTAAACGAATGCACTCCCGCTAATTTCACGTATTCCGCCTGCAAGCGGGTAGTGTAATTAAAATTACGGTTTTCCAACACGGTTTGTACCCCACCTATCGGCAACCTTGAATCTTGATAAGGTTTATCAACAGCTGTATACTCCCCGAAATTATATCCCCGGTCGAATGCAATCTTGTTCGACCTCTCCGTGAACCAAGTTTCCGCAAATGTTGCACTGCTACCACCACCTAACGTCAAAGATACCGTCAAATTCTCCGTTACCACCCAACGGGCACTCAAGTTCGTGATAAGACTTCTCGCCTTATTCTCGTTACCGGAATTAGCCAATTCATTCAAAATATTATAATCATACCCGTTCTTATCGTAATACATCAACTTTCCATCCTTATCGTATGCCGGAAGCACCCGGCTAGTACTGAAAGCATACCCGAAAGGATCTACCCCATTGGCAAAAGCCCTTGTTTCCGTGTGATCCCCGGATAAAAAAGCGGACAACGTCAATTGATTCCAAAGAATCACATCCATATTCAAACTGGCATAATAGGACGTCTGGTCATTCCCTCTCGCCGTGTTCTTCACGTCAGTATACCCGAACGAGGAGCGGTATGTCGACTTATCATCCCCGCCCGAGAAACTAATCGTGTGGCTCTGGCTAAAAGGTGTCCGGTAAAGAATATCAAACCAATCCGTGTTCGTCGTTTCCAATTCCTTCACTTTCTCGCTAAACTCCTCCAAGCCGATTTCTCCTCTTTCATAAGCCAACGCTAACCCCGTGTAACCTATCGTTTCCTTGGGCATTTTCGCTCCCCGGCGATACCCCTCCCGCGATAGATCCACCCGTTCTTTGGAATTCATGATTTCCAACTTGTCGTAATTCATTCTTACGCTCGTGGTAAAACTTCCCGCGTAATTTAACGACATCTGCCCCCTTTGCCCTTTCTTCGTCGTGATCACGATCACCCCGTTTGCCGCCTTCACCCCGTAAATAGCTGTCGCCGACGCGTCCTTCAATATCGTTATATCTTCAATATCATTCGGGTTCAGCCACGAAACGGCACTCCCGACAAAATCCTTCATCATATCCACGTTATTGTCCCCGATAGTATTAAATATATCCATCTGGAAAGGCACCTTATCCTCCTGTATAATTCCGTCCACTACCCAAACGGGATCGGCATTTCCCAGCAAAGTGGAAGTTCCCCGCACCCGCACCTTCTGGCGGGTACCCGTCAAACCGCTCTGGTTGATAACCATCATGCCCGGTACCAACCCTTGCAACATTTGCTCCAACGTTTCGTTGCCCGTTATGAGCAAATCCTCCGCTTTTATCTTCGTGTACGCCCCGGCTACCCCTTTCTCTTTCACGGCCTGATACCCCGTCTTCACGACTTCTTCCAACACTTCCGAAGACTCCTTCATGATTACATTGATCGTGTCCTTCCCGTCATAAGCCACCTCTTTCGTCTCCATCCCGATAAAAGAGAACACCAACACGAAACGCTCCATGTCCAAAGGTATCCCGATTTTGTAATTACCATCCTTATCCGTCGCCCCCCCCACTTTCATGTTTTTCACCATCACCGTCACCCCCGGCAATGGTAGTTTCCGCTCATCCTTGACATTACCCGAAATCCATCTCCATTGCCCTGCACTCTCCGTCTTCCGGCGTATCGTGATATAATCTCCCGTGACACGATATGAGAACGGAAGTTCCCGCAACACGATATCCAGTATCTCCGTCACGCTTTTCCCGTTCATTTCTGCCGTCACCTTGTAAGCCTTCACGTCCTCGTAATTGAACACGAACTTGTACGTGTCCGAACGTTCCAAAACCTTAAACACCTCGTTCAAAGGTTTTTCTTTCCACGTAAAACTCAAATTCTTCGCTTGACCGTACGAAGAAACAGAAAAAAGCATTGACCCGAATAAGGTAAATAGAACCAATATCAAACGCACTTTTCGATGCCAACTCCCTTTTTCTTCTTTCAAAGAAGGGTTCATTTCTCTTTTTTTCATAGATTTGTATGGTTTTTATTAATATTCAGGCTGAAAACTTTCAACCTAGTATCCCCGGGAAAAGGTTTGCCGACCTTTTCCCGGTTTATTACATTATAATTACATTCTTTCCTTTCAAACTAATACCCAACTTTCCGGTTTCGTTTAAACGTTCAACCACCTCTTCCGTCGTCTCCCTACGGTTTGCCCAGAAATTAAAACGATAGTCTTTCACTTTCGTATCTCTATAAGAAACGGTAAAATCAAACCAACGTCCCAACTCGTTTAATATATCTTCCAACCGAACATTGTCATAGTAAAAAAATCCGTCTTTCCATGCCGTGTATTTCAACATATCCACCTGTTCCACCATAAAGGAATCTCCTGTCCACGCGGCATTCTCTCCCGGTTTCAATGTCACCTCCCCGGCATCTTTTCCACCTCCCCTCACCGCCACGCATCCTTTCACCAGTGTCACGTTTATCGCCTTTTCCTTGTAAGCCTGCACGTTAAATTCAGTCCCTAACACCCGGGTACTCACTTCCCTCGCCACCACCACGAACGGGCGTTTCTCGTCCTGTTTCACTTCAAAATAAGCCTCTCCTTCCAAGTACACCTCACGTTCTGTAGCCCCGAAAGCCACGGGATAACGCAACTCCGATTCGGAATTCAGCCACACCCGGCTTCCATCATCCAAGATCACCGCGTATTCCCCTCCCCTCGGTACCAGCAACCGGTGATACTCTTCCTTTTCAGCCTTTGCAGTATCTCCCTTCACGTATGTCAATATACCCGTCGAATCAATAACTATATTTTCTTCTCCCGGTACATC
>QWCH01003578.1_pt1 | contig 16027 bp, 10 predicted proteins | sample 1972671 | NCBI WGS metagenome assembly QWCH01 (sample SAMN09866713, study PRJNA288562) | Human gut metagenome isolate term3_stool, whole genome shotgun sequencing... | isolation source: gut | host: Homo sapiens | place: USA: California | reverse complement strand
TTCGTATCAACTTCCAAGCCTGTACAAGACTATTATAGTAGCGATAGATATTCCAAGAAAGTGAATGAAGTTCCCCCCCAAGAAATATCGGGTGAGCCCATTTAACCTGCCGGCGGGACTTCGAGTAGTATTTTAGGTAATTTCTTTTTTCCTAAAATATTTGTACCTAACTTTGCGAAACATAAATGACAACTGTATGACGTACGAAGAAACGCTACACTATCTATATACCAGCATTCCTGTATTTCAGAATGCCGGACCTTCAGCTTACAAACCCGGACTGGGAACCAGCATCGCACTGGACGATTATTTTGGCAACCCGCATAAAGCCTATAAGACGATCCATGTCGCAGGAACAAACGGAAAAGGTTCCGTCAGCCATCTGCTGGCAGCTATTCTACGGCAGTCGGGATATAAAGTCGGACTGTACACCTCCCCGCACCTGATCGATTTTCGCGAACGTATCCGGGTGAACGGGCAAAAGATATCCCAGGAATATGTTATAGATTTTGTAGAACGCCACCGCTCATTCTTCGAGCCTCTCCATCCTTCTTTCTTTGAACTGACTTCCAGCATGGCTTTCGATTATTTCCGTACGGAGGAAGTGGACTATGCCGTGATCGAAGTAGGTTTGGGAGGACGGTTAGACAGTACGAATATCATCACTCCTATTCTGAGCATCATTACAAATATCAGCCTGGACCATACACAATTTTTGGGCGATACGGTCGAAAAGATAGCCTTCGAGAAAGCCGGTATCATCAAGAAAGACGTTCCCGCACTGATCGGCGAGGCAGACCGCCACAGCGTAGCACAGGTCTTTTTGGATGCCGCAGACAAAGCCGGTACGCAAATTCTTTTTGCACAAGACAAAGAATATCTGAAAGAATCCTATCTGACGAAGACCGGCAAATGGCATCTGGACTCGACAGAATACGGACAATTGTCCGGACAGTTAGGCGGTGTCGTACAGTTCAGGAATGCAACAACGGTATTGGGAGCCATCGACCTACTAAAAGCGTCCGGAGTCAACATACCCGTGGAAGCAATCCGCGAAGGATTTGAACACGTCGTCGAACTGACAGGCCTGATGGGACGCTGGCAAGTCTTGCAGGAAAACCCGAAAGTCGTATGCGACACCGGGCACAATGTCGGAGGCTGGCAATACCTGAACATCCAACTGGAAGAAGAGATCACGCAACACAAGCAACTCTATATGATCGTCGGCATGGTCAACGACAAAGACATCAACGGTGTGCTCGAACTGATGCCGAAGGAAGCATTTTACTTCTTCACCCAAGCGTCCGTACAACGGGCAATGCCGGCAAAAGACTTCGCTGCGCTGGCCATCCGGCACGGACTGTCGGGTGTCGTATGCGACACTGTGCCGGAAGCCGTAGAGAAAGCGCTGGCACGCGCCGGGCAAAACGGCACGATTTTTATTGGCGGCAGCACCTTTGTCGTTGCTGACGCCTTGCCCCTGTTCATCAAAGGATAATAAATAACTTAATTCAATAAACAAATATCATGACAGAACAAATTCAGAGAAAACTGAGCGAATCGAAGACAGCACGATGGGCTGTACTGGCGCTCGTTGCATTTACAATGCTCTGCGGATACTTCATCACAGATATGATGGCTCCGCTTCAGGACTTATTGCAAACACCGGTCGATGGTGGAGGATTAGGATGGACAGCCAATGAATACGGCAAATTCACCAGTGCCTATGGCTGGTTCAACGTATTCTTCCTCATGCTTATCTTCGGCGGAATGATCCTGGACAAGATGGGCGTACGTTTCACCGGAGTTATGGCAACCAGCATCATGCTTGTCGGCGTATTTATCAAATGGTTCGGCGTATCGCACGATTTCGGTGGCGAAACAGTTTCTATCTTCGGTACGGAATGGGGCTATCCGCTGCTGGTCGCTTCACTTGGCTATGCCTTGTTTGGCGTTGGGGTTGAGATCGCCGGTATTACCGTTTCAAAGATTATTGTCAAATGGTTCAAAGGCAAGGAAATGGCTTTGGCAATGGGGTTGGAAATGGCTTGCGCCCGTATCGGTACGGGATTGGCAATCGGTATTACCCCTCTGTTAAGCCGCGCATTCGGCAACTCTATCAGTATGCCGATCTTTATCGGACTGATCCTGCTTTGCATCGGTTTGATTTCATTCATCGTCTTTGTTGTCATGGATAAGAGACGTGATGTTGAAGACGCTGCCGCCGCCACAGGCGAAGAAGAAGCCGAAGAGCCGTTCCGTTTCGGCGACATACTGGATATCATCACGCTGAAAGGCTTTTGGTATATGGCGTTGCTTTGCGTATTGTTCTATTCCGCTGTATTCCCCTTCCTGAAATATGCACCGAACCTAATGATCAATAAGTTCGGTATCGACCCGGAATGGTCGGGCGTTATCCCGGCGTTATTGCCTTTCGGAAACATCCTGCTGACTCCGTTCTTCGGTAACCTTTACGACCGCAAAGGGAAAGGGGCGACTATTATGATTATCGGCTCTGTTATGCTGATCTTCATCCACTGCATGTTCTCCATCCCGATGCTGAATAACTGGATTGTAGCGCTTTGCCTCATCATCCTGTTAGGTATCGCTTTCTCGTTGGTTCCTTCCGCCATGTGGCCTTCTGTTCCGAAGATCATTCCGGAAAACAAGTTGGGCACGGCATATGCACTGATTTTCTGGGTACAGAACTGGGGACTGATGGGCGTTCCGTATATGATCGGCATCGTACTGGACAAATACTGTATTACCGGCATGGTAGACGGTAAACCGACTTACAACTATATGATCCCGATGATGATCTTCACCTGCTTCGGCATTCTGGCGCTTTTCATCTCCCTGTTGCTGAAACGCGAAGACCGCATCAAAGGTTACGGCCTCGAACTCCCGAACATCCAGAAGGACGCAGACATCGTCCTGGCTGAAGAGATGATCGGCGAAGGACAAAGGTAACCCATATCCCGGCAGTTTGTAAAATACAAGATATTTGTGTAGATTTGTGACCACTATTTTTAAGTCACGAAATCAAACTAACACATTAAAAGTTTATATGGCAGACGACAAGAAAATTATTTTCTCGATGGTGGGCGTGAGCAAGACCTTTCCGCCTCAGAAACAAGTATTGAAAAATATTTACCTGTCCTTTTTCTATGGAGCGAAGATCGGGATCATCGGTTTGAATGGTTCCGGTAAATCCACACTGCTTAAAATTATTGCAGGCATTGAAAAAGAATACCAGGGAGAAGTTGTTTTCTCTCCGGGCTATTCCGTCGGATATCTGGAACAGGACCCGAAGCTGGAACCGGGCAAAACGGTGAAGGAAATCGTGCAGGAAGGCGTACAGGAAATTGTGGACACCCTCAAGGAGTTTGAAGAAGTAAACGAAAAGTTCGGCGATCCCGAAGTGCTGGAAGATCCGGACAAGATGGATGCACTGATCAACCGGCAGGCCGAACTGCAAGATAAGATAGATGCAACAGACGCATGGAACCTCGACAGCCGACTGGAACGGGCGATGGACGCCCTGCGCTGTCCGCCCGAAGACCAGGTTGTCGACACGCTCTCGGGTGGTGAACGCCGCCGCGTAGCCCTTTGCCGCCTGCTGCTGCAACAACCGGACGTATTGTTGCTGGACGAGCCGACCAACCACCTGGACGCCGAGTCGATCGACTGGCTGGAACAGCATCTGCAACAGTATGCAGGTACGGTTATCTGTATCACGCACGACCGCTACTTCCTCGACCACGTAGCCGGATGGATTCTGGAACTGGACCGCGGCGAAGGCATCCCCTGGAAAGGCAACTATTCTTCCTGGCTGGACCAGAAGACAAAACGCATGGCACAGGAGGAAAAGCAGGCCAGCAAGCGCCGCAAGACGCTCGAACGCGAGTTGGAATGGATCAATATGGCCCCGAAAGCCCGCCAAGCAAAAGGCAAAGCCCGTCTGAACTCTTACGAAGCCCTTCTGAATGAAGACCAGAGAGAGCGGGAAGCCAAGTTGGAGATCTTCATCCCGAACGGTCCGCGATTAGGCAACAAGGTGATCGAAGCCCAACACGTGGCAAAGGCATTCGGCGACAAACTGCTGTTTGACGACCTCAACTTCATGTTGCCGCCTAACGGCATCGTCGGCGTGATCGGTCCGAACGGGGCCGGTAAAACCACCCTGTTCAAGATGATCATGGGCATGGAAAGCATCGACAAGGGAACTTTCGAAGTGGGTGAAACTGTGACAGTCGGTTATGCCGACCAGACGCACAAAGATATCGACCCGAACAAGACGGTCTATCAGGTTGTTTCCAGCGGACAAGAATTTATCCGCGTCGGCGGCAAGGAGATCAACTCGCGCGCCTATCTTTCCAAATTCAACTTTGCCGGGGCCGACCAGGAAAAACTCTGCGGCGTGCTTTCCGGTGGTGAGCGGAACCGCCTGCACCTCGCCCTCACGCTGAAGGCGGAGGCAAACGTCCTGCTGCTCGACGAACCGACCAACGATATCGACGTGAACACGCTCCGCGCGCTGGAAGAAGGATTGGAAAACTTCGCAGGCTGTGCCGTTGTCGTTTCGCACGACCGCTGGTTCCTGGACCGCATCTGTACACATATCCTTTCGTTCGAAGGAGATTCCAATGTCGTGTTCTACGAAGGCTCTTATTCGGAGTACGAAGAATACAAGCGCAAGCAATTGGGTGATGTCGAACCTAAACGTGTCCGTTACCGTAAACTTATTGTTGATTAATCACATTTATAATTTTGTAAGACCATGAAAAAAAGAATGTTAGCAATGGCAGTAATGGCTGCCGCCTTTTTGTGCTTCGGAAGTGAAGCGAGTGCGCAGAAAACGACTAAGTTGTTCAACGGAAAAGACCTTTCGGGCTGGAATTTCGTTGTCGACAAGAATTCTGTCCCCGCCGACCAGGTGTATTCTGTAAAAGACGGTGTCATCAACATTACAGGACAGCCATTCGGATATATGTACACAAAAGAGAAATATGGCAACTATAAGCTGCACGTGGAATATCGCTGGCCGAACGGCAAGGAAAAGGCTAACAGCGGTATCTTCCTGCTGATCGAAGATCCGAAGAACCCGTTCCCGAACGGTATCGAGTGTAACCTGATGAAGGATAACGCCGGCGACTTCGTTCTTTTGGGAGGTTCCGACCTGGCCGAATACCAGGGCAAACCGGGAGAACCGCGCCCAGGCTTCCCCGTCGTACGGAAGAACAATCCGGACAGCGAAAAGCCTGCCGGAGAATGGAACGAAGCGAATATCTTCGTGAAAGACGGCGTCATCACGGTTTACATCAACGGCGTTTATCAAAACACCGGCACGAACAAAGTGAAAGAAGGTTACATCGGCCTGCAGAGCGAAGGTAAGGAAGTGCAGTTCCGTAACGTAACGGTCACTCCCTGGTAAGCAGATTAAAATAGTTTCCTCGGCGTGAAACTTTTGTTTCCTCGGCATGAAACTTTTGTTCCATAGGCATGAAACTTTTGTTCCCTGCCTATGGAATTTTTGTTTCTTTGTTATCTTTGCAACATTCTCCCGGGATTCCCGGTTCTTTTTAAAACTGTATCAATATGGATAATCGTTTCTTAGGCCTTATAGAGAGAAGCATCAAAGAGCATTGGGACCTCCCCGCTTTCTCCGATTACAATGGACATACTTACCATTTCAAAGACGTTGCCCGCCGGATAGAGAAGTTCCACATCCTGCTGGAACATGCCGGTATCAAGAAAGGCGACAAAGTGGCCATCGTCGGGCGCAACTCGTCCAACTGGGCGATCTGCTTCTTCGGGATACTTGCCTACGGAGCTGTTGCCGTGCCGATCCTGCATGAGTTCAAGCCGGATAATATCCACCATATCGTCAACCATTCGGGAGCGAAAGCCGTACTGGCGGGTTCCAACAACTGGGAGAACATGAACGAAAAAATGATGCCGGAGGTCAGACTTTTCATGATGCTGGACAACTTCTCCATCATCGACTGTAAAAACAAGGAGGTCCGCACCGTGCGTGACCGCATCAACGAGTATTTCGGCAAGAAATATCCGCGCTCTTTCAAGGCCGAAGACGTGAAGTATCATGTCGAAGACCCGGAAGAATTAGCGGTCTTAAACTATACATCAGGAACAACCAGCTTTTCCAAAGGCGTCATGATCCCCTATCGCAGCCTGTGGAGCAACACGCAGTTCGCCTACGACCGCCTGCCGTTCATCCATCCGGGAGACAACATCGTCTGTATGCTGCCGATGGCGCATATGTACGGGTTGGCGTTCGAGGTGCTGAACTCCGTCAACAAAGGTTGCCACGTCCATTTCCTGACGCGTACGCCGAGCCCCAAGATCATAGCAGAGGCTTTCGCCACGATTCGTCCCGCACTGATCCTTGCCGTTCCGCTTATCATTGAAAAGATTATTAAGAATAAGGTGTTCCCCGAACTCGAAAAGCCGCTTATCAAGCTGCTGCTGAAAGTGCCCTACGTAGACCAGAAGGTAAAAGACAAAATCGCCCAGAAGCTGAACGACTCTTTCGGCGGAAACTTCGGCGAGATCGTGATCGGTGGGGCTGCCATCAACAAAGAGGTGGAAACATTCCTCAAATCCATCAACTTCCGCTATACGGTCGGCTATGGCATGACGGAATGCGGACCGTTGGTGTCGTATGAGCAATGGGACACGTTCAAACAAGGCTCTGTCGGCCGGATTGTCGACCGGATGAAGGTACGGATCGACTCGGACGACCCAGAGAACGAAGTAGGCGAAATACTGGTCCGTGGCATGAACGTGATGCTGGGTTATTACAAGAACCCGGAAGCGACTAAGGCAGTCATGATGCCCGACGGCTGGCTGCGCACCGGCGACTTAGGGACGCTCGACGCCGACGGCTTCCTTTATATACGCGGACGCAGCAAGAGCATGATACTGAGTTCCAACGGACAAAATATCTACCCGGAAGAGATTGAAGACCACCTGAACAATATGCTTTATGTTGCCGAGTCGATCATCATCTCACAAGGCGGCAAACTGGTGGCGCTGATCTATCCGGATTGGGAACAGCTGGACAAGGCCGGCATGCAACACTCCGAGATCGAAAGGCTGATGCAGCAGAACGTCGACCAGCTGAATGCCGAAATGCCGGCCTACAGCAAAGTCTCCTGTTTCAAGCTCTACCAGGAAGAGTTCGAAAAAACTCCGAAGCGGAGTATCAAGCGATATTTGTATCAACCGGCGGAAGAAAACTAAATATAAATCGTACCTTTGCTTCTATTATCTACAAACAGATTATATATGAGCAAAGGGAAAATCATTGTCGCCGGTATCGGCCCGGGAAGCCGTGAAGATATAACGCCGGCGGCATTGTCTGCCATCAGGCAGTCGGATGTCATCATCGGATATAATTATTACTTTCAATTCATACAAGATATTGTCCGTCCGGACGCCCAGTGCATCGACACCGGGATGAAGCGCGAGAAAGCACGTGCCGAAGAGGCATGCAAACATGCTTTGGAAGGAAAGACGGTGACGGTGATCAGCTCCGGAGATGCCGGAATCTACGGAATGGCGCCGCTAATCTATGAGATGAGCGTGAAGCAAGAAGCATTTCAGTTGGAGATAGAAGTAGTGCCCGGCATCAGTGCTTTCCAGAAAGCGGCTTCGCTCCTGGGAGCTCCCATCGGGCATGATCTCTGTATCATCTCCCTCTCCGACCTGATGACGCCTTGGGAACGGATTGAGAAACGCATACGGGCGGCAGCTATCGGAGATTTCGTGACAGCCGTCTACAATCCGAAAAGCGAAGGACGTTACTGGCAGTTATACCGCCTGAAAGAACTCTTCCTCGAAGAACGCGATCCCGCGACGCCTGTCGGTTATGTTCGCCAGGCCGGACGTGAGGAGCAGGTTGTCAATCTGACTACGCTTGGTGAGTTCGACCCCGAACAGGTCGATATGTTTACGGTCATCCTGATCGGGAACTCGCAGTCATACATCGCAGGCGACAAGTTCATCACACCGCGCGGCTACTACGGCGAGATCAAGATGAACAAGGATGTCGGTATCGGCCAGGACATCATGATTCGCAGTTTCCGCACGATAGAGAAAGAACTGAAGAATAAAGAAATCCCGCTCGACAAGAAGTGGGCCCTGCTCCACGCTATCCATACGACCGCCGATTTCGACATGGAGAACATCTTGCGGATCGACGACAATGCCGTCGCCTCCCTGTACGGGCAGTTTAGCCAAGGCGAAGTACGCACCATCATCACCGATGTGACAATGGCCGCTTCCGGCATCCGGAAAGGAGCTTTGCAACGAATGGGGATCGAAGTGAAATGTTATTTGCAGGACGAACGCGCCATTGCTTTGGCTACCGAAAAAGGAATTACCCGTACACAGGCGGGCATCCGGCTTGCGGCGAGCGAACATCCTGATGCATTATATGTTTTTGGCAATGCGCCCACGGCGCTGATAGAACTTTGTGACCTGATAAGGAAAGGGAAAGCCACGCCCGCCGGCATCATTGCCGCTCCTGTCGGTTTTGTACACGTACAGGAATCCAAACATATGGTAAAACCGTTTGTCTCCATTCCTAAACTCATTGTCGAAGGACGGAAAGGAGGTAGCAACCTGGCCGCAACTTTGGTAAACGCTATACTTTGCTACAATGACGCAGAACAATTAAAACCAGGTAGAGACGTATGAACACAAAAGAAATAGTCGAGACTTACGGCAAAACACACATCTATATGGTCGGTATGGACGATAATCCACAACCCAAGCATATAGAAGTAATCATCAAGAGTATCAAACACGACAATATCTTCTCCGGAGGAAAACGGCATTATGAGATCGTGAAGCCTTTCCTGCCTGCCGATGCGGTATGGATCGAGATAAAAGCGCCGATAGACGAGGTTATGGCTGAATACAGCCGGCTGATTCAGGAGGATAAAGTGATAGTCTCCTTCGTTTCGGGCGACCCGTTCTTCTTCGGCTTTGCTTCCACCGTCCGGAAACACCTTTTAGGGGTCGGCATGAAAGTATTCCCTTATTTCAATTCCTTGCAGATGTTCGCCCACCGGGAACAGATAGCCTACGAGAATATGCACGCCGTGTCCGTCACCGGACGCCCCTGGCACGAGCTTGACCGGGCGTTGTTAGAATACCATCCGCTGATCGGCGTGCTGACCGACCATGTCCACACACCTGACGCGATTGCTAAAAGAATGATGGAATACCATCTGGACAAAGACTACACAATGCGGGTTGCCGAACATTTGGGCAATCCGGATGAAGAAAAGATATATAAGATATATTCTATCGAAGAAATCAGCCGGATGACTTTCAAAAGGCCGAACTGCGTCTTGTTGTTCAAGGCTCCGCATTGCACCCGACAACGTCCGGCTGTCGGCATTCCGAACACGGAATTTCTCTTACTGGATGACAGGGCAAAAATGATCACCAAAGCGCCGATCCGCACAATCGACCTGAGCCTGCTGGAGCTGCACAACAGCCGTAGCTTCTGGGATATTGGCGCCTGCACCGGGTCTATCTCGATCGAGGCGCGCCGGCAATATCCGCATCTTCACATCCGGGCTTTCGAAGTGCGGGAAGAATGTGAAACGATCATACAATCCAATGCACGGCTGCATAGCGCTCCCGGCATCGACCTGCATATTGGCGACTTCCTGGATACAACTATCGAAGAGAATACGATTGTGGATGCCGTCTTTATCGGCGGGCATGGCGGCAAGCTGAAAGAAATGGTGCGGAAGATCGTCCCTCACCTGAACTCGCTGAGCGGCAAGATCGTATTTAACTCCGTATCGGAAGAAAGCTGCAAACTGTTCCGGGAGGCGGTTGAAGAGAACGGTCTGAAGCTGCATTCGGAGATGAATATCACGCTCGATCAATATAATCCGATAACAATACTTTGCGCAACCGGTAAACATTATGTATAAAGATTCTTTGAATATCATTGTAGTGTCGGCAAGCAGCCTGCCGTTAGCACGCAAGATACGGGACGGATATCCCGGAGAGACAGTTATTTATAGCAAGGACATAGCGGATGATATCTGCCAGTTCTCCTCCTTCGAGGAACTGACAGGTGAGCTGTTCGCTGCATCCGGAAACCTTGTTTTCATCGGAGCGATGGGTATTTGCGTGCGGAGCATCGCACCTTATATAAAGAGTAAATATACAGATCCGGCGGTTGTCTGCATCGACAGTACCGGGAAGTATGTCGTATCGGTCCTCTCCGGGCATATAGGCGGGGCAAACAGCCTGACGCATGTATTGGCCCGTATGCTGAATGCCGAGGCAGTCGTTACGACTCAAAGCGACAATCAGGGGCTTTGGGCTTTGGATACTTTCTCCAAACAGTTCGGCTGGGAGACGGATATATACGACCGGAAGGCCGGCACGCAAGAGTGCCCACAGAAGTTGATGAACGAATGCATTACACGATTCGTCAACCTGAAACCGACAGCCCTTCTGCTCGATGTCCGTACAAAAGATACGGACTATCTGGAACAGACCTGCCCTTCTCATGTGGACATATTCTATCACTATCCGGATATCGATATGGAGAAATACGAACAACTGATTACAGTCAGTCCCTATTTCTACGGAGATTCACCGATTCCTTGCCTGTCGTTCTTTCCAAAGGTGCTCCATATGGGCGTCGGCTGTAAGAAGGGACTGGACGATATGGATGCTTTTACAAAAGAAGTAACCCGGCATCTATCCTCCTTTCATATCAATCCGAAAGCCATTGCGGATGTATCGTCCATCGACCTTAAAAAGGACGAACCGTTGCTCAACACCTTTGCAAAAGAGTATCTGAAGTGTCCGTTTAAGACTTATCCGGCAGAGGAACTGAATAAGATCAACGTACCGAATCCCTCTTCCAAAGTAGAAGATGTCACCAGCTCGGCAAGTGTCTCGGAAGCAGCAGCCATCCGGAGTGCGGAAGGCGGCCCGTTGATTATCGAAAAACATAAAGGACAGACACGGGATGTATGCGACTTCACCTTTTCAGTTGCTCTGGACAAGCATGCGCAGCGTCAGGAAGAGAAACAGGGACATATCGAAATCGTAGGAGCCGGACCGGGCGACCCCGAATTGATCTCCATCCGGGGCAGGCGAATGCTGGAAAAGGCAGACTTGATCCTGTATGCCGGCAGCCTTGTCCCGAAAGAACTGACATTGTGTGCCAAAAAAGGGGCTACAGTGCGAAGCTCTGCCGACATGAATCTGGAAGAGCAATTTATGTTGATGAAAGAGTTCTACGACAAAGGCCTGTTTGTAGTCCGACTGCACACAGGGGACCCTTGCATTTACGGAGCGATACAAGAGCAAATGGCCTTCTTCGACCAATACGGAATGAGTTATCATATCACGCCGGGAATTTCCTCTTTCCAAGCCGCCGCAGCCGCCCTTCGCTCCCAGTTCACCATACCTGAAAAGGTACAGACGATCATCCTGACACGTGGCGAAGGACGTACGCCCATGCCCGAGAAAGAACAACTGCATAAGCTGGCTGCCAGCCAGAGTACCATGTGTATCTTCCTCAGTGCCGGAATTGCCGAACAGGTGCAGAAAGAACTACTGGAACATTACCCGCCGACGACGCCGGTTGCCGCCTGCTACAAGCTGACCTGGAAAGACGAACGTATTTACAGGGGCGAACTGAAAGACCTGGCGCGGATCGTCAAGGACAACAACCTGACGCTGACAACCCTGCTGGTCGTAGGCGACGCCATTGATAACCGAGAGGGACTTTCCCGCCTATATGCAGACGAGTTTAAACATCTATTCCGGAAATAAGTATGATTCTGATTCTGGGAGGAACAACAGAAGGGCGCAAAGCCATCCAAGTAGTAGAAAGTGCCGGTAAGCCTTACTACTACTCGACGGTGAGCAATGAGCAAACGATCGAAACGGCTCATGCCATCCGAATCACGGGCGGTATGCAGGAAGAAGAGATGACGGAGTTCTGCCGTGAGAAACAAATCTCATTACTGATAGACGCCGCCCATCCTTTCGCCATCCAGTTGCACCGGACACTTGCCAAAGTTTCTTCCAGACTGCAAATCCCGGTTGTCCGTCTCGAAAGGCAATATCCCGCACGGGACGGACGGCTGATATGGTGTACGGACTATGCAGACGCCATCGACCGCCTCCGTGCCAACGGCATCCGCGACTTGCTGGCGCTGACAGGTGTAAAGACGATCGCCAAACTGCGTCCTTATTGGGAAAAGACGCCCTGCCGGTTCCGTATCCTGAACCGGGAAGAGTCGCTCTCACTGGCCGATGCAAGCGGTTTTCCCCGCGAACGGCTTGTCTTTTTTAAAGAGGGAGAAGATGAAAAACGATTATTCGAACAACTTCGCCCGGATGCAATCCTAACGAAAGAAAGCGGGGAAAGCGGTTATTTCAACGAAAAAGTGGAAGCGGCACAAGCCTCCGGCATTCCCGTTTATGTCATCCAACGGCCTGCCCTACCTGAGACATTCACCTTTGTACAAGGCGTAGAAGGATTGCGGAAGGCTATTGAACGGCTGGCACCGGACTTCTTCCCACTCCGCAGTGGCTTTACAACCGGGGCTTGTGCCACTGCTGCAGCCAAAGCGGCATTGCTGGCATTGTTAACGGGAGAAGAGCAGCCGGACAGCCGGATTACACTACCGTCGGGCGAGTGTATCACGCTTCCGGTAGCCTCAACCGAATGGGAGGATAAAGCGGTACAATGCACTGTCATTAAGGATTCGGGTGACGATCCGGACGTGACAAACGGCTGTTCCATCATAACACGTATCGAACTGGTAAAAGCGGACTCAAGCTTTGCCGGGAAAGGCCATACCCTTTCTATCCTGTTCAGAGGCGGTGAAGGGGTCGGCACAGTTACCCTTCCGGGCCTGGGACTCGAAATCGGCAGCCCTGCGATCAACGCTACTCCACGCCGGCTAATGACGGAAGAGCTAACCAAAGTGTTACATGAAAACGGCCTGGCCGGCCTGACTAAAGAAGTAATCATCACAATATCCGTCCCCGGAGGGCAGGCATTGGCCTCCCGAACCTTCAACCCTAAATTAGGGATCGTCGACGGAATCTCCATCATCGGTACTTCGGGTATCGTCCGCCCTTTCTCCAACGAGGCTTTTATCGCTTCCATCCGCAAAGAGGCGGAGGTAGCCAAAGCAATAGGCTGTTCCCGCCTGGTCATCAACTCCGGCGCTAAAAGCGAACGCTTCCTGAAAGCAGATCTGGCAGGCAAACTTGGCAGGGAACTTCCCCCGCAAATGTTTGTCCACTATGGAAACTTCATCGGCGAGACATTGAAGATTGCTTCCGAACTGCACTTCGAAGAAGTAATCATGGGTATTATGATCGGCAAAGCCGTCAAACTGGCGGAAGGGGCATTGGACACGCATAGCAAGAAGGTCGTCATGAACAAATCCTTCCTGAAGGAACTCGCCGCACAAGCCGGCTGTACCCCCGAAACGATCATTCGGATAGATTCCCTGACCCTGGCTCGTGAGCTATGGGAGTTGTTCGATCCGGCCGGGCAAGCACGTTTCTTCCCGCTTCTGCTACGGAAATGCCAAGAGCATTGTGCCCCCCTGCTACCGGATGGAAAACTGTCTATCTTATTGATCTCGGAAAATGGGGAAATACCTTACCGGATGTAATCACTCGAACACAACATCTTTATTTTGCACGTATGAGACATCGATCTTTCCACCGGCATCGCCATTGCTTTCCTGCAAAGGTAATTTCTTGACACGGCTCAGATATAGCGTTCCATTAGCAGCCGAGGTCGGGTTTGTAAAGTTCAGCGTGATAGAGGTTGCACCCTCCTGTGTATTGTTGAGATCATAAACGCCTCCGCTATAGGTGAGATGCGCCTGGACATATTCGTCTTTCCCGATCGGATTGCCTTCCCAAGTGATAACCGTACTTCCGCTTCCCTTGATAGCTGTAAATGATTCGGGAATGGCTATCGGATCGACATCTTCGATAGAGACCTTATTCGTGTACACCTGGCCTTTCCAACGGGTGAAAGTAAAGGTAACCGGATCCAGTCCGGGTTCCGAGAGCATATACATATAAGTACCCTGCCCTAAGAAATCCGGTTCCTTCCCGTTGAACAGGATGTCTTTATCCGGCAGCCTCAGGCTCACGCCTTCGCTGTTATACTTGTTGAAGTTCGCACCTATATGCGTATGATTCTGCGTAATATTGTATTCGACACCCAGATTCTGGTAGAAAGGGACCGACGGATCGATCTCGCTCGGAGCATCATCTCCGCAAGAGGTAAGCACACCCGCAAACAGCAGGGAGACATAAAGAAAATACCTTTTCATATCGTTTAGTTTTTCAGCGTTTGACAATCTGTCTACTGATAACAAACGGAAAGGGAAGTTTGTTAAAGATGGGTAGATATAATCTGTAAGAGTTCCTCTATAGTCCCGGCATTACGGACTTGTCCGTCTGGCAAATGAACAATAAATGCAGAGGTTTCTCCCACCGTCTCTATCCAAGCGGACGATTCCACACGACGGTCGGCACGTATGCCGTTTCGTTGGAGGGCTTTGCGGACCATTGCATATTTCTGCCCGTGCCCGTTCAGGCGTATTTCCGTCGAATATTGGTTATCGATGCGGAACAGGCCGGTCTCGGTGTCGAACACAATCCCCTTGCGGGCAAAGAAACCGCTCAAGTGACCACTTAAAGCCAAGTCTTCGGGAGTTCCGGTTGTAATGCCGTTAGCCTTATCCATCAGCCAGATTTTATCGGCAATCTGTAAGGCCAGTTCCAGGTCGTGCGTAGACAGGAAGATCGTCTTGTTCGTGCTTCTTGTCAAATGGTGGAGTAGTTGCATGATTTCCACCTTGCTCGGAAAGTCAAGGAAGGCAGTCGGTTCATCCAGAAAGATTACAGGCGTTTCCTGGGCAAGCGCTTTCGCGATCATCACCTTCTGCCGCTCTCCATCAGACAAGGTATGTACCATCCGGGAGGTGAGGTTTTCTATTTTTACCAAGGCGATAGACTCTTCCACAATCCGTTTGTCTTCCTTGCTTAACCGCCCCCAGAAGCCGGTATAAGGACTGCGCCCCATCCCGACCAGCTCATACACGGACATATTCCGGATATCGCATTTCTCGGTCAGCACAACGCCAACAGTCGTACTCAGTTCCTTATCCGAATAGCTGTCGACGTCGCGTCCTAAGACAGAAATTACCCCTTCTATCTTTGGTTGGAAAGCGGACAGGGTGCGCAACAGCGTCGACTTCCCCACCCCGTTCGCTCCTAACAGGCACGTCAATTCACCACTGTAGATGCGGGCCTGTATATGGCTTGCGACCAGTTTAGTATCGTTCTTCGACTGATAGCCGATAGAGAGGTTATCTATATGAATTGTATCTTGTTTCATCATTCGTTCAGTTCGTTCTTACGTTTGCTGAATAGTACGGAAGCAATCACCGGAGCACCGACCAGAGCCGTCACCGAATTGACCGGCAAAGCTCCTTCGAATCCCGGCATACGGGCAATCAGGTTACAAACCAGCGCCAATGCAGCCCCGGCAAACAATACGGCAGGCATCAGTATCCGGTGGTCGGATGTCTGGAAGATCGCCCGACAAAGATGCGGAACCGCCAACCCTAAAAAGATGATAGGACCGCAATAAGCTGTTACGATAGCTGTCAGCACGCCGGCCGAAGTGATCACCAGCAAACGCGCCCGCTTGATATTCAACCCTAAGTTACGGGCATATCCGTCTCCTAACAACATCAAGTTCAATGTCTTTATCAAAAGAAAAGATAACGGAATAAGAATCGCCATGATTGCGACAAACAGCATCATCTGATTGCCGGATACACGGGAGAAGCTACCCAACCCCCAGATCACATAAGCACGGATATCCTCTTCCACACTGAAAAACTTCAGCACGCCGATCACCGCATTCGCCACATATCCGATCATCACACCGATAATCAATAACGTC
>QWCH01003574.1_pt1 | contig 16048 bp, 17 predicted proteins | sample 1972671 | NCBI WGS metagenome assembly QWCH01 (sample SAMN09866713, study PRJNA288562) | Human gut metagenome isolate term3_stool, whole genome shotgun sequencing... | isolation source: gut | host: Homo sapiens | place: USA: California | reverse complement strand
TAACATATGAGTACAAGAGCGGAACAAAGGGAATGGAGCTACCTGAAGCACTTAAGAAAAAGGCACCTAAAGATGTACCAGACAAAGTAAAGGGCGACACAGTAACATCACCAGTTCCAACAGGAGCAGATGCAACATTTAGAGATGAAGCAAACAAGGGAACATGGAAGTTCAAAGAATATGACAGAAAAGATGTAACAATAGACAACAAGGACGAGCATGTAATCGGAACATGGGTATTTGAGAAAGACCCAGAGCCAGCAACCTACAAGGTAACGCACGAGTTTAAGAGTGCTGACCCTAACAAAGAGCTACCAGACGAAGTGAAGAAGCTGCTTCCAAGCGACCAGACTGGTAAGAAGGATGGAAGCAAGGTAAATCCAACAAAACCTGCAAAGACAACAGTAGAAACAAAAGATGGAATCTGGACCTTTGTGGGCTACGACAAGGCAGAAACGACAATAGATGGAAAAGATGCTCACTTTGTAGGAACATGGAAATTCACACCTAAAAAAGTGGAATTTGATACAAAGAAGAAGAATCCTAAAGCTACCAGTCCAAATACAGGAGATACGGATTTTGCAACTCTTGAATTGATGATGATTCTTTTGGGCATGGCAACATCAGTGGGCGTGCTAATAAGAGCGAAGAGACATATAAATGATTAAATCTGATTAAAACCGCAATTTTTATTTCAGAACAAAGTAGCACAGTATTAACGCTGTGCTATTTTGCTATCTGCGACAATCATAAACTTATCTAATGTGTCGTACCCCCCTTTTGCTATAGTTGTGGGAAGCATCAACAACAGGGTATGTGACGCGCAAATATTTTGTGTTGAATTTCATAAGCGAGTTTGATAAAATAAAAACAATCAATTAAAACAAAATACAAGCTGGAGGGAGAACATGAATTTAAAAAAATTATTCTTAATATTCTTGTCGGTTATTTTTGCTACATCAACTTTATTTGTCAGTGCTGAATCAGCTAGAGGCAATGTTTCGTGTTCTGAAATTATACCTCAGCAGGCATGGTACACTAAGCTTATTAAGCTGGAAAATTTGAAAATCAAGGATGTTAATGGAACACTTAATTTTGACCTTGTGCCGGATAATAGTGCAAATAAAAAATATTTAAAGAGTAATGAGATTGATGAGATAACAAAAGAACAAAGCACGGTGGATGTTGTGCCTGGGCTTGTTAATCATTCATACAAGGTTCCTTTTAGTTCAAATGATTATGTAGACAAAAAATTCAACGAGCTTGCGTGGGCATTCAGGAATGATGGCGAGCAGGCTTATGCTTTGTTCAACTATGCATTTCTCCACGAATGGGGTAGGATTGAAACATCAACTAATACATCAAGCTTTTCTGTCGGCAAATTAGACCCTAATCAATTTAGCAATCCGGGATTAGGAATGACTGCCGAGGAACAAAAAGACTATTATAAAAGCCAAGCTGATGAATTGAAGAAAGACGAATACAAGCTTTCTTGGGGCGATGACCCAGATACAGATGGTGTTATGGGCTGGAAAAATAATTTTGGCACGGAGTATTATAACTCAGAGGATCACCTATACGATTTCCTTGGGGCTTACGAATTTGGTTCGCAGTTTTTAAACGAATATGAGGATTTTAGAAAAGGCACATTTGATGTCGTTAATGAGTTCTCTCTAAGCAAGAACATTGCGGTTAACTACACTTTAAAAATGACAACAAGACCGATTGCTATCAACAAAACATATGATGCGCAAGGGAATATAAAGACAATAGAGAAGCCATTAATCCCCGCTAAAGATGCGTACAACTTCATAGAAAAACATAATAAAAAGATAGATGAGGAGCAAATTGTTAATTATTATAAAAACAAGATATTCAGGTATAAATTGATAGAAAAACAATCTGAAGGGGTTGATTTACCGTTACCAGAAAAGGATTTGATAGTTGATGTATTAGCTTACGGTGGCAAGGATACTGAAATCTATGTCTTTGAAAATGAAAAGGAAGCAGATGAGTTTTATCAGAAAGTCTTAGATGAGCTTGATGAAAATACTCCTCTTGATTTAACTCTTATAACTGGCAAAAATAAACTTCAGGCAACAAAGAAAGTACAGTTAATAAATGAAGCTAAAGCTACCAATGTGAATGTAAAGAAAGTTTGGAAGGATGAGGACAACAAATACAGGCATAGACCTGAAAGTGTAACGATTAAGCTGTTAGCAGACGGCAAGGACACAGGCACAAAGCTTGTCCTAAATGAAGGCAACAATTGGAGTGGTGTTTTTTCAGACCTGCCAAGAAAAAATCAAGATAAAGTTATTAATTATACTGTAGATGAGGAAAAAGTTGATAATTACAAGGTCCATATAACAGGTAACGCCGAGGATGGATTTGTGGTTACTAACACGCACTATGCTGACAACAAAACACCAGTTCCAGATAAACAGACTATTCCTAAAAACAATAAAAGCCCTATGACAGGAGATAATTCTGTTGATATATTGCTTGCCCTGGTGGCGATGCTTGTATCATCTGGAATGATAACTATATTTATCCAAAAACGTTTGACAAAATAAATTTGTGATAGCTTAGATGTGACTGCGTATGCCGGCACGTTGGCTGTGATTAGTGCATTTATTTCGTTGATGCTTTTGTTTTATCCGTCGTAGTGACAATAGGTGCTATACTTCGTTGGCATATAAATACAAATATAACAAAATATAGAATGACGCTCCAAAGAGATTGTGATAAAGAAATCATTTATGGGGCGTCATTTTATTCAATTATGCTTCAAGCAAATCGTCCATTAGCAAAAAGTCTCTGATTCCAACGTAGTAAATTCCATACTCATCGTATCTTGGCACTATATTATCTCTAACAATAATAATTTTCTTAAAAGAATCGTCAATTCGTTTTAGAGAGTTTCTTTCCTGTTCTTTCTTTTCATCGCTGTTTATAGCAAAAGCTGATTGAATATAATATCTGAGATTTCCTCTGTTAATAACAAAATCAACCTCTAATTGTACCCTTGTTGTCTTTCCCTCCACATTAGGAAAATATTCCACAACGCCCACATCAACATTAAATCCCCTTCTTAACAAGTCCTTGTAAATGATATTTTTCATAATATGCGTTTCTTCAACTTGTCTAAAATTCAATCTTGCATCTCTAAGATCAATATCAGCGAAATAGTATTTAAGTGGTGTAGAAAAATATTTTGACCTTTAATATCGTATCTTTTAGCAGCATACAAAACATAGGCTTCTTCAAAATATGTTAAATACTTTGAAATAGTATTATTTGATATATTTATCTTTTTTTCCGAAGCATATCTATTAGATAGCTTAAGTGGATTTGTGAGTGAGCCTACTGCTAATGATACAAAATCTAGTAAAACTTCTAATACTTCCTCACTGTTTTTTATCTGATTTCGATCTATGATATCTTTAATATAGGTTTCTTCAAATAGTTCTTTCAAATATCTGCTCTTTTCCTCAAAAGTTTCCATTTCAAGTACAAATGGCATTCCACCACAAAGGACATAATCTTCCCATGCTTTATCTTTATACTCGTAACAGCTACTCATCTCCGCAAATGATAAGGGATATAAATGTATTTCATCTCCCCTATCTCAAAATTGTGTCAAAATGTCTTTAGAAAGGAGTTTTGAATTACTTCCGGTGACATAAATATCAAGATTTTTTCTTTTCATAAGTGAAAGTAATGTATCAACAAAAGTAATCTTTTCATACTCATCATCAATATATGGATTTTTTACCGACCTTGAAAATTGTATCTCATCAATAAAAATATAATATCTTTTATCACCACTTATCTTATTTTTTATATATTCATTGAGCTTAAACAGATCTCTATACCCACTATTTTCGATGTCATCGAGAGCCATTTCAATAATTTGGTTTTCAGCTATATTATTTTCCAATAAATAATTCTTGTATAGTTCAAACAACAAATATGACTTACCACACCTTCTAATACCTGTGATAATTTTAATTCTTACGTTATCCTTTTTCTTAATCAGTTCATCTAAATATTGCTTTCTTTCTATAATCATATCACACACCCATTTTCTGCGAATAATTTATATATTTTGCCACACTTTTTATTCGCATATATTTTGTCACAGCTAAAGACTAATCGCAATCATAAAGAATAATTTACGTGGCATAATATGTTTTTTATTCCATCTTGTAGTTTTGATCTTTAATATCTCTTCTTTCACCATTAAGTTTATTGAGTTTTCACTAAAATAGTGATTAAGTGTTCTCCTTAATTCTATTACTCCCGCATAGACAAATTAAGCTTTATTAATAAATTGTAGGGTCTATAAGTAGAATACTGTAGAATGCTGAGAAACCCTCTTTTTCTTGACTAAAAACCAGGCTGGATATATACTATACATAGGAGAATTATTTTTTGTTGAAAGAAGGTAAAAATGTTTAAAATCGGTGATAAAATTCTTTACCCTATGCATGGGGCAGGTATTATTGAGCGAATTGACCAAATTGAGGCTTTGGGTGAACTGAAGGATTACTACGTTCTCAAACTCGCAGTTGGAAATTTGGATGTGATGGTGCCTATTTCCTCAAGTGAAGAAGTGGGGATAAGACATATAGTCAGCGAGGAATTTTTGGAGCAGGTTTATGATGTTTTATCGGGCAAGTCTTCCGCAATGCCTAAGAACTGGAACAGAAGATATCGTGAAAACATGGACCTTTTGAAGACTGGTGATATTTTGAATACCGCAGAAGTTGTCAGGAACTTGCTTAGGGTGGACAGGGTTAAGAAGCTTTCTACCGGAGAAAAGAAAATGCTGAAAAACGCGAGACAGATTCTTGAAAGCGAGATTGTACTCGTTGAAGGAGCAACTGCGGATGAAGTTAGCGCAAAAGTTGAATCTCAGATTATGATTGACTGGCATGACGAGGACTTAGTCGAAGAAGATTAGTATTAGTAAAAACATACACAATATGACTAAGAATTGACTTGATAAGACAAATTCGACTTATTAGTTTGAGTTGCATTTAATAAAATTTATAAAGAAAGGGGGTTTTCAATAGGGATGATTAAAAAATTATTAAGAGTATTGCTTACTATTGTTGGTGCCTTCATGGGCTATGGTCTCTTCCTGCTTTGCATACAGTTTCTCAATTCCACCGGAGTTGATGTTTTTCAGAAGTTTTCAAAAAGCGAAGTTTATGTAGCAGGATTATCTTTCGCAATTATTTTCGCAATTATTTTTTTCAGATTGACACCTCTAATTAGGAGAGGAAGTGTCAAAATGGCAGACAACATTGAAAGCGACTTGGCAGGTGTCTCTGCAAATGCAATTATTACGGGCACAGTGGGCCTTGTAATAGGTTTCCTTATAGCACTTCTTGTTAGCCAAATTTATGAAGCCATTATAGACGATCATTATCTCTACGCCGCAATAACCATTGCAACATACATGTTTTTTGGATATATTGGCACGGTTATCGCCAAGAGCAAGGGCAAAGAGATTGTTGACAGTTTCTTGCTACCTCGAAAGACATTTGAAGAGAAACTCTTCTCGAAGGGTAAGAAAAAGTCTGAGGGAACGCCTAAGATTCTTGATACTAGCGTAATTATTGATGGTAGGATTGCTGAAATCATGAAGACTGGATTTCTTGAAGGGCAGGTTGTAATTCCAGAATTTGTACTTGTAGAACTCAGACATATTGCTGACTCGTCGGATTCACTCAAGAGAGTGAGGGGGCGAAGAGGATTGGATATACTGAACAAAATACAGGTGGATTATGGCATAGAAATTTACAACACCGATTCGGAAAAATCCATTAAAGAGATCCCAGAAGTTGATGTTAAACTGCTAAAACTTGCGCAGATTATTGGTGGTAAGGTTGTAACAAATGATTTCAATTTAAACAAGGTTGCGACTATAAACGGTGTTGAAGTCTTGAATATCAATGAACTTGCCAACACGCTAAAACCTGTTGTTATTCCAGGCGAAGAAATGACGGTTAGGCTTGTAAAGCAAGGCAAGGACAGTAGCCAGGCCATCGGATATTTAGATGACGGCACTATGATTGTCGTTGAGGACGGACGAGGAAAGATTGGCAAGACAGTAGATATTGGTGTAACAAGTGTTTTGCAGACTGCTGCTGGAAGAATGATTTTTGGAAGATTGAAGAAGTAGAGCGTTTCTGCTATTTGTGAGAGGAAAGTCCAATTTCAAAATGTATATAGACAGAAATATCGTGCTAATAATCGCTGCTGCAGGCAGTGGAACGAGGCTTGGGTATAGTCTTCCTAAGCAATTTATAAAGATGGAAGGCCTTGGCGGCATGTCACCGCTTCAAAAATCGATTCTGACTGCTGGATTAGTGGACGAAATAGATGAGATTGTTGTTGTTACAAACTCTGAATATATCGAATTGACATATGAGCAGGTTGCTGAAAAGGCAAATGCTCATTCTTCAAGTGTCACAAAATCCGAAAGCGATGAGGGAACGCAACTCTCAGACAAAGGCTATGTTTTGAGCAAATTCCAGCTAGCTGACAATGATGAGAAAGGTGGAAAGAATATTGCAGTCATAGAGGGTGGAGATTCGAGGCAGGAGAGTACTTCTCGAGGCATAAGATTCGCCCTGAGAGATAAGCCCGAGGGATATCTAGTTTTAATCCACGATGCTGCAAGGCCGAATGCTTCGCCGGATTTATATAGAAGGGTTATCAAAGAAACTTTTGAAAAGGGTGCCGTCGTTCCGGCTGTCAGAGTTAAGGACACAATAAGGGATGTCAAGCGGGGCTCTCTAAATAGAGAGGATTTAAGGGCGGTTCAGACACCACAGGGATTTACCGGTGAAATTATTCTTAACGCAGTCAAAAATGCTGAAGAAAAGTGTTTTGTTGGCACAGACGATGCGAGCTTGGTGGATTTTATGGGATTGCCAGTGCACACTGTCCTCGGCTCGGAGTCCAATATCAAAATAACGAATCCTGAGGATCTTTCGAAGACGGTTTGTGTCGGCTCGGGATATGACGTCCATGCGTTTGCAGAAAATAGAAAGCTGATTCTTGGAGGGGTTGAAATTCCATTTGAAAAAGGTCTTTTGGGCCATTCTGATGCGGATGTTTTGACTCACGCACTGATGGATGCAATTCTTGGAGCCATGGGAGAGGGCGACATCGGTCTTTTGTTCCCTGATACAAATGCTGACTACGAAGGGATTTCGAGCATTGAACTACTCAGGAGAGTCAGCACTCTGATGGAGAAAAAGTTTTACACGCTCGAGAATGCTGATATCACTGTGATTTGCCAGGCACCTAAGATAAGGCCATATATTGATGATATGAAAAAGAATTTGGAAGGTGTGCTCGTCCCGAGAAATGGCATTAACATTAAAGGAACAACGACAGAAAGGCTCGGATTTGAGGGAAGGGGCGAAGGAATAGCTGCAAGCGCCACTGTTTTGCTCTCAAAACCTTCGTGGAAATGAATTTCGCGAAATGCCAATCTGCCGACCTAATGATAGGAATTTTTAAAATAACTAGACTAAAGAAAAATAGATAGATGAGGAGAAATTTATGAGATTATCAGAGATGCACCTTAAAACACTTAGAGAGGTACCAAGCGAAGCTGAACTTGCGAGCCATATTTTGCTTCTGCGAACGGGTATGATTCGAAAACTCGTTTCAGGTGTTTATGGATTTATGAACATGGGATATAGATCTGTGCGTAAGATTGAGGACATCATAAGGCAGGAGATGGATGCTAAGGACGGCCAGGAAATTTTGATGTCTGCGGTTCAACCAGCTGAACTCTGGGAAGAGTCGGGCAGATGGTATGCTTATGGGCCGGAGCTCTGGAGACTTAAGGACAGAAATGGCAGAGACTTTTGCCTAGGTCCAACGCACGAAGAGATATTTACTGACATTGCAAGGGCGGACATTACCTCGCACAGGCAGCTACCTGTTAATCTCTATCAAATTCAAACAAAATACCGTGATGAGGCAAGACCTCGTTTTGGACTTATGAGAAGCCGTGAATTTATCATGAAGGATGCCTATTCCTTTGACAAAGATGATTCGGGACTTGATGAGAGCTACAAGAAGATGTTCAATGCTTACGAGAAGATTTTTAAAAGGTGTGGACTCGATTGCAGACCTGTAGAGGCTGACAGTGGTGCAATTGGAGGGAGCAACTCTCATGAGTTTACTGCGATTTCTGAGGTTGGAGAGAGTGAGATAGCATTTTGCGAGTCATGTGATATGGCTGCGACTCTTGAAAGAGCTGCGACTGTAGATGCGAAGCCTACTGGATCCGAGAATGATTTTCTGCTTCTGGAGGATGTTCACACACCTGATTCTAAGACCATTGAGGAAGTTGCAAAATATCTCGGAATTACAGAAGATAAGACGATGAAAGCTCTGCTCTTTGTCACATATGATGAAGAGGGCAATAAGGACAAGTATGTTGCTGCATTCGTTCGAGGCGATAGAGAACTGAATATGACAAAGCTAATCAATGCTTTGGACATTCCGGAGCACGCAATTGAGTTTGCTGACGAGAAAGAAATGTCGGCTGAGACAGGCTGTGTCGGAGGATTTACAGGACCTATCGGACTGCACGACTGTATTGTAGTTGTTGACAGTGAACTTCCAGGTCAGGTAAACCTTGTTGCAGGGGCTAATAAGCCTAACTATCACACAAAAAATGTCAACTATGGCAGAGATTATAAAGCGGATATTCTGGTTGACCTCAAAACTTTGAGAGAGGGAGATTCATGCCCTGTTTGTGGTAAGCCAGTAAAGACTGCAAGAGGCATTGAAGTCGGTCAGGTATTCAAACTTGGGACCAAATATTCCGAAGCGATGGGCGCTTATTATAAAGATGAAAACCAAAAAGAGAAACCTATAGTTATGGGTTGCTATGGCATAGGTGTTACAAGGACTCTTGCAGCGGTTGTTGAACAGCATCACGACGAAAATGGTATAATTTGGCCGATTTCAGTTGCCCCATATCACTGTATTATAACCCTTATAAATCCAAAGGATGACGTTCAGAGTGAACTTGCAGAATCAATTTACACTAGCCTTCAGGGTATGGGAGTTGAAGTCTTGCTCGATGATAGAGCCGAAAGACCAGGTGTCAAGTTTAAGGATGCCGACCTACTTGGAATTCCAATAAGAATTACCGTTGGAAAACTCGCAGGCGAGGGACAGGTTGAATATAAACTGAGACGTGATGAGGACAAAACAGTTCTCTCCGCTGAGCAGGCAGTTGCAGCTGCTTCACAGATCGTATCTGAAGAAGCGGATGGTCGCATATATTTGAAATAATGTATTTAGAACTTTTTATTACTTTTTTAAAACTTGGGCTTTTCACCATAGGCGGTGGAATGGCAATGATTCCTCTTTTAAAAGACGAAATGGTCAACAAGAAAAAGTGGCTTACAGAGGAAGAAATGCTTGACTGCCTAAGCATAAGTCAAGGACTCCCGGGAGTAATTGCTGTAAATATGGCGACCTATATTGGTTATAGACAAAAAGGACCAATAGGATCACTAATTGCTACGATAGGAGTGATAACTCCGAGCTTTATTGCCATAATACTTGTGATAGAGGCTTTGGAGCAGGTTTCAGGAAGTCCATACGTAAAAGGAGCTATTTCGGGAATAAAAGCTGTAGCAACAGCATTGATAATATTGGCGACATACCAGGTTGGACGAAATGCACTGAAAAGCGTTTTGCACTATATCATGGCAATTGTAACCTTTGTTGCAGTGGGTGTTTTGAGCATGAACGCCGTTTATGCTATTCTTGCGGGCTGTGCAATCGGCATTGCAATCAAACTTATTGAAAAAACCGATGTGAGTGAGAAGGAGAAAACGGATGACTATTTGGATTGATTTGTTTCTTTCATTCTCCAAGATTGGACTTTTCGGATTTGGTGGTGGGCTTGCGATGCTACCTATAATCTTCCAGACCGCAAAAGGATTTGGCATAGATGATCCACAAGAATTTGGAAATCTCGTTGCAATATCACAGGTTACGCCAGGACCGCTTGCAATAAATGCGGCAACATATGTCGGATATTATACAGATGCTCTTGGAGGTGCATTTGCAGCTACAATCGGTGTAGCCCTGCCTTCATTTGTTATGGTAATGGCAGTCAGCTATTTTGTTGAGAAGTTCAAACAAAGCAAGATTGTCCAGGGTGCGCTTTCGGGCGTGAGACCGGTAACAGTGGGTCTTGTGGCTTCTGCAGGGTATTTTATGTTAAGCGGACTTGTTGGAGATTTGAGCGTGGCTTCAATTTGCATACTGCTCGGCACACTTGTTTTTGCCGGAAGATGGAAGGTGAACCCGTTTTTGCTGATAGTTGCAGCGGGCGTTATAGGCGCGTTTTTGATAAGATGAAAATTTAGAAATGAGGAAGGATAGAAATATGAAAAAAGTAATTATTGAAATGGAAAATGGCGGAGTTATGAAGGGCGAACTGTATGAGGATGTTGCTCCGATTTCTGTTGAGAATTTTGAGAAACTCGCGAACGAGAAATTTTATGATGGGCTGACATTTCACAGGGTAATCCCAGGATTTATGATTCAGGGTGGATGCCCTGAAGGAACAGGCATGGGAGGTCCAGGATATACAATAAAGGGTGAATTTGCCCAAAACGGGGTAAAAAATGATTTGAAGCATACGACTGGTGTTTTGTCGATGGCAAGGGCGATGGATCCTGACTCGGCGGGCTCACAGTTCTTTATAATGGTTGCGGATGCTCCACATCTTGATGGAGGATATGCAGCATTTGGAAAGATCACTGAAGGGATGGAAGAGGCGCAGAAAATCGTTTCAGTTCCGACGGATTATGCGGATAAACCGATAGAGGATGTTGTTATTAAGAGCATCAGAGTAACAAAATAAATGACAGAGGGTGGGATATTTACTCGCACATATTACAAGAAGAAATGCCGTTTTATATACCACCAGATTTTGTAGAGATTAATAGGATAGAGATTGATAGTATAAAGAGGCAGCAAGAGAGGCGTCAAGTTTTAGTATGAAATTTTTCAGGGAAGTTAAAGAAGATATAGAAGCAGTAATGGAGAGAGACCCCGCAGCCAGAAGTCGGATGGAGGTTCTTGTGTGTTACCCGGGTATATGGGCACTCATCTGGCATAGACCTGCTAACTGGTGCTATAATCACGGGCTTAAACTCCTTGGAAGAATTATTTCTCAGGCTGCAAGAAATGGCACCGGGATTGAGATACATCCTGGAGCTAAGATAGGAAGGCGCTGCTTCATTGACCACGGCATGGCGGTCGTTATAGGAGAAACGACTGAAATCGGGGATGACGTTACGCTTTATCAGGGAGTTACGCTCGGAGGGACAGGCAAGGAAAAAGGAAAGAGACATCCAACGATTGGGAACCGAGTGATTGTCAGTTCTGGAGCGAAGGTTCTTGGGCCGTTCACTGTTGGCGATGATGTAAGAATCGGGGCCGGATCGGTTGTTTTAAAGGAAATCCCAGCAGGGTGTACAGTTGTTGGAATCCCGGGACAAATTGTGAAACGTTATGGGACGAGCACTGCCGATATGAATCAGATAAACTTGCCAGATCCTATAGCCATGGAAATGAAAGCGTTAAGACGAAGAATCAAATCTTTAGAATCACAACTTGGAGAACTTGAATGTTTGGCAGTAGATGCTGTAAAGGAAGCAAAGGAGGAGCAAAGTGAAGATATATAATACACTGACAAGGCAGAAGGAAGAATTTGTGCCTATTAAGGAAGGCGAGGTCAGCATATACGTTTGCGGACCGACCGTATACAACTTTTTCCACATCGGGAATGCAAGACCTTTTGTCGTATTTGACACACTTAGAAACTATCTTGAATACAGAGGATATAAGGTGAAGTTTGTCCAAAACTTTACAGATGTTGACGACAAAATAATCAATCGTGCCAGGGAAGAGGGCACATCTGCTCCAGAGGTAAGCAAGAAGTACATTGCCGAGTATTTTAAGGATGCAAAAGCCCTGAACGTAAGAAAGGCCGACGTTCATCCACAGGTATCAAATCATATCGACAAAATAATTGACTTCATCAAGACTCTTATTGATAAGGGGTATGCATATGAGAGAGATGGTGACGTGTATTTTTCTACGAGAAAGTTCCCAGAATACGGCAAGCTTTCAGGCCAAAATATCGATGATTTGGAGTCTGGCGCTCGAATTGCGATAGGAGAAGTTAAGGATGATCCTCTTGATTTCGCTCTCTGGAAGGCAAGAAAAACAGAGGATGAAATCGCGTGGGAATCTCCATGGGGAATGGGAAGACCTGGATGGCATATTGAATGTTCTGTAATGTCAAAGACTCACCTCGGAGACACCATCGACATCCATGCTGGAGGACAGGACCTGCAGTTCCCGCACCACGAGAACGAAATCGCTCAGTCGGAGTGCTGCAATGGTGTTCCATTTGCTAATTACTGGATGCATAACGGTTACATAACAATTGACAATGAGAAAATGTCAAAGTCTAAAGGTAACTTCTTCACTGTTAGAGATATTCTCAAGGACTACTCTGGGGAAGTTATCAGATTCTTTCTGCTCTCAGGTCATTACAGGAGCCCTATAAACTTCAGTGATACTCTCATGGAGCAAGCAAAGGCTGGACTTGAACGACTTCACACATGCAGAGAGAATTTGAATTTCCAGATCAAGGAAGGCAAGGATGGTGAGCTCGATAAGTCTGAACAGGATACATTAAAAGAACTGGAAATCTATGAAAATGAATTCAAATCGTCAATGGACGATGACCTAAATACAGCAGATGGAATTTCCGCAATTTTCCAGATGGTCACGGCTATAAATAAAGAAATCGTAAATGGCTCTAGCAAGGCTTTTGCGAAAGAAGCTCTCGAGAAAATGATGGCACTCTGCTCCGTGCTTGGATTGCTTCAAGATGATGAGGAAGAAGACTTCGGAGAGGATATAATGAAGATGGTTAATGAGCGCCAGGAAGCAAGAAAGGCGAAAGACTTTAAGCGAGCTGACGAAATTCGTGATGAACTTGCTGCGCGTGGTATAACCCTCAAAGATACACCTCAGGGAGTGCAGATTATAAGGGGAACTAACTAATGCAAAAACACGGACAATCACCTGAATTGCAGGCCTCTTCAAATACAGCTGAACAAAATACGCAAGATGGCAATTGCACTGATAAAATCAAAGTTCAGCAGATCAATGCAACGACTCTTGCATATCTGGGCGACAGCGTTTACGAGGTATATATCAGAGAACATCTGATTAATAGCGGGAATTACAAAGTTGATAAACTTCATAAAGCCGCCACCAAATACGTGTCTGCCAAGGCTCAGTCGATGATAATAACAAAACTTAGAGCATCTGAGTTTTTAACGGATGAAGAAGAGAGCGTATATAAGAGGGGGAGAAATCGCCATACCAATACCCTGCCAAAGAATACGTCACCCATGACTTATAAAGAGGCCACTGGATTCGAATCACTCATAGGCTATTTATATATGGTTGGTCAAAATGACAGACTAGCAGAAATAATAAACAAAGCGATTGAAATTGTCGGTTAGGAGAATTTGAACATGAGTAAAGCTGATAATCTTTTTATAAATATGTGCCAAAAAATACTTGATGAAGGTTTTTCGTCTGAAGGCCAGACAGTTAGGGCAAGGTGGGAGGATGGAACACCTGCTCATACTATCAAAACTTTTGGCGTAGTCAATAAATATGACCTGAGGGAGGAATTCCCGGCGCTTACGCTAAGACCGACGGCAATCAAACTCTGCGTTGACGAGATTCTGTGGATTTGGCAGAAAAAATCTAACAACATCAACGATTTAAACAGCAAAATATGGGACCAGTGGGCTGATGAGAACGGATCCATAGGCAAGGCCTACGGTTATCAGCTAGCGAAAAAATATAAATTCTCGCAAGGTGAGATGGATCAGGTCGATAATGTTTTGTGGCAGCTGAAAAATACGCCCTATTCAAGGCGAATCATGACGAACATTTACAACTTCCAGGATCTTTCCGAAATGGGTTTAGAACCTTGTGCATATTCAATGACATTTAATGTTACTGGAAACACTTTAAATGGAATTTTAAATCAGCGATCTCAGGATATATTGGCGGCGAATAACTGGAATGTTGTTCAGTATTCTGTGCTTTTGCACATGTTTGCACAGGTATCGGGACTTGAGGCTGGAGAGCTTGTTCACGTAATTTCAGATGCACACATTTACGATAGGCATATTCCGCTAATCAAGGAACTTATTAAGAGGGAAACCTACCCTGCACCTAAATTCAGTTTGAATCCTGAAGTAAAAGACTTTTATGATTTCACAGTTGATGACATAAAAATTGAAAATTATCAGAAGGGACCTCAAATTACAAACATTCCGATAGCGATATAGGTTTGTATTATAGGAGTATAGAAAAATATAATGAATATAATATTAGCGGCCGATAGGAAGTGGGCCATTGGTAAAGACAACGATCTTTTGATTCATCTCCCGGGCGATCTCAAATACTTCAAAAAGATGACGACTGGCAAGACCGTTATTATGGGGAGAAAAACACTTGAATCTCTTCCAGGCGGTAAGCCACTTCCGAATCGCAGAAATATCATACTTACAAGATCGAAAGACTTTGAGGTGCCCGGTGCAGAGGTTTTTCATTCAATCGAAGATGTTTTGCAGTTAATAAAATCTGGAAATCTCGAAAGCGATGAAACTTTTATCATCGGTGGCGCAGAAATTTACAAACAGATGATGCCACATTGTGACAAGTTTTACATAACCAAAATTGATGCGGAACTTCCGGCTGACCGCTATTTTGTTGACCTTGACCAAATCGAAGACCTTGAGATCACATGGCGAGCTACTGCAGAGGAATATCAGGGAACAAAATATCAATATGTCCTTTATGAAAGAGAGAAGATGGCAGATGAGACCACAAAATAGACAAAAGTCTGCGAATAGCCGCACTAAGACTGAACGCGATGACAATTTGATTTTTGGCCGAAATCCAGTAATCGAAGCACTTGAGGCGGGGCGAAAACTTGAAAAGGTAATTGTGCTTGACGGCGGTGCTGGATCGCTGAGGAAGATAATTGGGATGGCGAAGGAGGCCAAACTTCGTGTGGAGTTTGTCGACAGGAAAACCCTTGATAGGATTTCTGGAGGTGAAAATCACCAAGGCGTCATTGCCAAGGGGCAAATTTTTGAATATTCTAATATAGATGACGTATTTGATAGTGCAGAAAAGCAGAGCGAAGAGCCGTTTATATTGATTTTGGACGGAATAGAAGACCCTCACAACCTAGGTGCGATTTTGAGGACTGGCGAATGCGCAGGAGTGCATGGGATAATAATACCGGAGAGGCGCGCTGCGAGTGTAGATTCAATAGCTATGAAGGTTGCGGCGGGTGCTGCGGAATATGTTAATGTTGTTAGAGTAAAAAATCTTTCGAGAACGCTTGATGAGTTGAAAAACAAGGGAGTGTGGATTGTAGGACTCGATATGGGAGAGAAAGTTTATTACGAACAAAATCTCAAAGGCCCAATTGCTCTGGTTGTAGGGAATGAGGGACATGGGATCAGTCGTTTGATAAGAGAAAAGTGCGACTATATTGCATCTATTCCTCTCAAGGGAAAGGTTTCGTCTTTGAACGCTTCAAACGCCGTTGCAGTGGCTGTTTATGAGGTAGTTAGACAGCGAGAGACTTGCTAAAAGTCTATTGACAATTTTTTGTTTTTATTGTACTATATCAACGATTACACATTGCTTTTAAAGCAAGTGAATATAGGCTGTTGTAGCTCAGTAGGTAGAGCACTTCCTTGGTAAGGAAGAGGTTCGGCAGTTCAAGCCTGCTCAACAGCTCCAAAAATAAAGTAACTAAGATATTTAAAAAGGAGACGAAAATGGCAAAGCAAAAGTTTGAGAGAACCAAACCGCATATTAACATCGGTACCATCGGTCACGTAGACCACGGAAAGACAAC
>QWCH01003566.1_pt1 | contig 16091 bp, 10 predicted proteins | sample 1972671 | NCBI WGS metagenome assembly QWCH01 (sample SAMN09866713, study PRJNA288562) | Human gut metagenome isolate term3_stool, whole genome shotgun sequencing... | isolation source: gut | host: Homo sapiens | place: USA: California | reverse complement strand
AAGCACTTTTTTATTTTTTTGAACTTTGTTTTAAGTTCTCTGTCTTGCGACAGCTTGTTTATTCTATCAAAATGTTTTTCATTTGTCAAGAACTTTTTTCATAACTTTTTCAACTTATTTTTAAAGCAATATCTATAAAGTCATGTCTGTAAAATGCAACTCACAAGCTCTACAACTCAATGTGTCCCGTGAGTCAGCTTTGATATAATATCATCCCGGCACACATATGTCAACGGATTTACTGCAATTAATTAAAGTAGTAAAACTATCTTAAAAAACATAAATTTTCTAAATTGTCTGTTTATTATATACAATTCTCGCAATTACTATCTGACAGCCTCTATCGCTTCCTTGATATTTGCCACACCGACAATCTCAATTCCACTAATATGCGACACTCCTGCAAGACACACTTTGGGAACAATACACTTTTTAAAGCCAAGCTTCTTTGCCTCAGCCACACGCTGCTCTGACATGGTAACTCCGCGCACCTCTCCGCTTAAGCCCACCTCTCCAAAGCATATGGTATCCTCACGCACTATAATATCCTTTTTGCTTGATGCGATTGCAAGCACTATCCCAAGGTCTATCGCCGGTTCGTTCATCCTTATACCGCCTGCTATATTCACATAAGCATCACAGTCTGACAGCGACAGGTTGGCTCTTTTTTCAAGGACCGCCATGAGCAGGTTTACTTTATTATAATCTGTACCATTTGCTGTACGCCTTGGATTATTAAAAAAGCTGTGACATACAAGAGCCTGTATCTCGAGAAGTATCGGTCGGCTTCCCTCTATGGAGCATGTGACAATTGACCCTGATGCTCCCTCTGGCTTACCGCTAAGCATATACTCAGACGGATTTTCTACCTCAACCAGTCCCTCCGCCTTCATTTCAAATACACCTATCTCATTGGTCGAACCAAATCTGTTCTTAACGCCTCTAAGTATCCTGTACGACTCATATCTGTCACCCTCAAAATAAAGCACAGTGTCAACCATATGCTCTAACGTCCTCGGTCCTGCAACCGCACCATCCTTTGTCACATGTCCTACTATAAAAACAGAAATACCCAGAGTCTTTGCAAGCTGCATAAGCACTCCGGTTGTCTCCCTGACCTGTGAGACACTGCCCGGTGCAGATGATATCTCTTCGTTATACATGGTCTGAATGGAATCTATCACAACAACCTCAGGCTTTTTGCGCTGAATCACATCCTTTGCTATATCAAGACTTGTCTCACATAAAAGCTCCAGTGAATCCGTAAAATCGCCAAGTCTGTCGGCACGCATCTTTATCTGATGCAGGGATTCCTCACCTGACACATAAAGTAATGGCACCTTTTTTTGTGAAAGTTCCCTGCATACCTGAAGTAGAAGTGTGGATTTTCCTATACCCGGATCTCCTCCCACAAGCACAAGTGACCCCCTCACAATTCCTCCACCAAGCACTCTGTCAAACTCGGCTATACCTGTCACTATACGCTCCTCTTTCTCGCTTTTTACTGCCGAAAGAGGTAGAACCTGTGCCGCCTTTGATTCTTTTTTTACTTTTCCCGACGAGCTTATCGACTTTTTATCTACGGTTTCCTCTACAAATGTATTCCATTCCTTACAGGCCGGGCACTGTCCCATCCATTTTGCCGATTCATAACCACATTCCTGGCAGAAAAATACAGAGGTCTTTCCTTTTGCCATATTGTTCTCCTTTATAAAATACAAAAAGCCCGGCTTTCACCGGGCTAAAAATATGCTCTATTTTCTTGATACTTTGATATCGACTGAATCAACACCCTCAAGCTCTACGCTTAAGCTGAGCTTGCCGCCGAGATTTGTCTTCATAGTACCTGCAACAGCTCCAGCTATATCAATTTCGTACTCTGTCTCCTCTTCAAGGCCAAGAGTAATCTGAGCATCCTCAGGTCCCTCCACAGTAAATGTCACTGTATCAGCAGTCTCCTCGAAATCCATAACCGCTGTTCCCGGAACAGACTCGTATACAAAGAGTCCGTTTCTTTCGAGCTTTGTAATCTCCTTAAAGGTCTTTACCTTGTAGATATCTCCATCCTTCTCAAAATTGTCAAGCTTTGCCTTTGCAGCCAATGTATAATCTCCGAAGCTGAGCTTTCCGTTTTCCTCAGTACGGATTAATTCACTTATTACAGCCATTTTTATCCTCCCGTAGCTATATTGATATATTAATTATAAATCCAATTCTACTCAACAGTCAATGAAATTTGTTTGTTTTTCGTAGAAATTATTACCTTATTGCCGCGCTTAATTTTGCCGGTAATAATATCCTCTGACATACGGTCTTCAATCTCCTCCTGAAGTTTTCGTTTAAGAGGTCTTGCGCCATATTTTCTGTCATAGGCTTTGTCCACGATAAAGGATTTTGCACTGTCGCGCACTGTGAGCTCTATATCAAGCTGTTCTTTACAGCGTTTCTTAAGCTCCTTTACAAGAAGTGTCACTATATGCTTCATGTCATCCTTGTTGAGAGCTCTAAATACAATAGTCTCGTCGATTCGGTTCAAAAACTCAGGTTTAAATATACGGCGGACCTCCTCCATGACACTGTTCTTCATACGCTCGTGATCCTGCTTTTCATCATCACCAGCGCCAAAGCCAAGGCGCTTTGGTTCTATAATAGAAGAAGCTCCTGCATTTGATGTCATGATGATTATTGTATTCTTGAAATCAACCGTGCGCCCCTGTGAATCAGTGATTCTACCATCATCAAGCACCTGTAAAAGTATATTGAACACATCAGGATGTGCTTTTTCTATCTCATCAAACAGTATAACAGAAAAAGGATTGCGTCTGACCTTCTCTGAGAGCTGTCCGCCCTCCTCATGGCCCACATATCCAGGTGGTGAACCAATCATCTTTGAAACACTATGCTTTTCCATGTACTCTGACATGTCAACACGTATCATGGCATCTTCCTTGCCAAAGACAGCCTCAGCAAGCGCCTTTGACACCTCCGTCTTACCTACTCCTGTCGGTCCCAAAAACAGGAATGAGCCAATCGGCTTCTTAGGATCCTTTAAACCAACGCGGCCTCGTCTGACTGCCTTTGCGACAGCAGAAACAGCCTCCTGTTGTCCTATTACACGCTTGTGAAGTATCTGTTCAAGCTTTGCAAGTCGTCCTGCCTCTGACTCTGTAAGCTTATTTACAGGTATTTTGGTCCATCCCGATACTACATCAGCTATCTCATTTTCACCTACTACAGGCTGATTTTTGCTTCCTGTGCGGTGATTCTTTCTGATAAGCTTCTGCTGCTTATTTTCGAGCACTTCCTTTTCTGACATAAGCGCGCCGGCAGCTGCGAGATCTCCTTTCGACAAAGCATCTTCCACCCGGTTCTGCATATCTGTTATCTCTTTTTTCAGAGCAAGCAGCTCGTCAGATGATGTCAGATTCTTAAGCCTTATCCTTGCTGCCGCTTCATCCATCAGGTCTATCGCCTTATCAGGTAAAAATCTGTCGTTTATATATCGTGCAGAAAGGTTTACTGCTGCTTTCACACCCTCATCTGTGATGATGACACCATGATGCTTTTCATAGAGTCCCTTTAATCCTGTGAGTATCTCTATTGTCTCATCCACACCAGGCTCCTCAACCATCACCGGCTGGAAACGGCGCTCAAGCGCAGCATCTTTTTCCACGTATTTGCGGTACTCTTCTATGGTTGTGGCGCCGATTACCTGTACCTCGCCTCTGGCAAGCGCAGGCTTTAATATGTTAGATGCATCTAACGAGCCTTCTGCTCCTCCTGCACCTATTATAGTGTGAAGCTCATCAATGAAAAGCAGTACATTTTTGGCATTTGAAACCTCGCTTATCACCTTCTTGATTCGCTCCTCAAACTCACCACGATACTTTGATTTGGCTACAAGCCCGGACATATCTAGAGAAACCAGTCTCTTTCCCAAAAGAATATCCGGAACATTGCCACTGACTATATCCTGTGCAAGTCCTTCTACTATAGCGGTCTTGCCCACTCCCGGCTCTCCAATCAGACATGGATTGTTCTTGCCACGGCGGCAAAGTATCTGGATAACGCGCTCCATCTCCTTTTTTCTGCCTATAACAGGGTCAAGAAGCCCTGCCTCTGCCATATCTGTCAAATCTCTGGAATACTGATCTAATACAGGAGTCGCAGAATTGTATGATGTACTGTAGCTTTTCATCACATCCCTGTATGCAGACGGATCCTCACCCATCGCACCAAGAATATCTATAAACATCTTCTGACTGTTAACACCCATAGTGTTTAAAAGTCTTGCAGCTGCACAGTCTCCCTGCAGTACTATAGCCATCAGCAAATGTTCTGTACCTATCTCATTGCACTCAAATCTATCGGCTTCCTCCGATGCACGTTCCAATACTCTCTGTGTCCTTGGTGAATAGCCATCCCTGTCCATCACTTCGATGTTATCCCCCGGTGAAATCAGGTCTTCAATCATCGAAATAAGCTTATCATATTCCACATTGCAGGCTGTTAGAACCTCAGCTGCCACACCGGTGCCCTCTTTTATAAGGCCAGCCAGTATGTGCTCTGTTCCAACATAGCTGTAATTCATTTTCTTTGATATACGTGCAGCCAAATCTATTGCTTTTTTAGCCTTACTTGTATATGGTTTCAAGTCATATCCTCCAGTCATATCCACTAATTTAAGTCGATGAACTGCAAATCATCATCTTCGCTGTCATCTTCATTGTCATCCCTTGCACTGCTGTCTATAGTCTCAGACGGCTTATTTCCCTCATTGACAAAACCATCAAGTGCCATTTGAACCTGATTCTTCAAGGTATCATCATCTGCAGCATTCTCCTGATTTGAAGCCTCTTTTGATTTATAAGCAGAATTTTTATTCTCAGCAGCTTTCTTTAAATCGGATGTAATTTCTACGGTTCTTCCGGTATATGCAGCATTTGACACATTTTCATCCGTAGCCATCTCCGGCTCTTCTGTAGTTTCATCTGCAGTATCTTCCGGTTCCTCTGCAGCTCCTTCTGCTATTTCACCTGCCGGCTTTTCTGCAGCTTCATCTGCAATATCTTCCGACACCTCGCCTTCCGGCTCCTCTGCAGCTTCTTCTGCTATTTCACCTGTAGGCTCTTCTGCCGCTTCATCTGCAGTGTCTTCTGCTTCCTCGCCTGCCGGATTATCTGCTATCTCGTCCACATTTTCATCTGCTGTTTCTTCAAAAGCATCTTTTGATATATCTTCTGCATCATCATCGTCATAATAATCGTCTGCAGCTTTATACTTTCTGTTTTTCACAGCTGATACAATAAGCAACAGTAACAGGATAACGATAATAAGAACCAGTATTGCAGCTAAAACAAGATATTTATTGGCAATTCCCGGGACAAGCTCGCTCTTTGTTGTATCGTTTTCCTCCTGTGCCACTGTAGGTGTACTGAGCTCGGTTCTCATATATGTGCCATCTACGCTATCATATGTATACCAGCCACTCTCACCATTGTCATTTATGGCATATACGAGGTAAAAATCCTTTGTTTGATCATCGGTTTTTTCGGCTTTGGTCTGGTAGGCTGTTGCCACACCCTTGCCCTCTATGGAGAGTGATACCTCATTATATCCCTCAGGCACATCATCCACCTTAGGCAGTAAAACCACTATAAAATGCGACTCTGAATTGATACGAACAAACTCATATGCTGCATTCTGTGCTGCATCATATACAAAAAGCCCATTGCCGCTTTCCGACTGTAAATACACAAGTGTGATATCACCAAAAGTGCCATGAAGGGTATTGTACTCAAGACCGTCAATCACTGTCTTTGAGTGCTCAAAGCCTTCAGGGACAACATCCTCCGGAATGTCATTGACCATAGTCCACTCTGTGCCATTTATATCGAACTTCTTCCAGTTATCCTGCTTATCTGCATTCTCCGGATCATCCTCGGTTCTTCTGGTAACAACTATATTGTATGTGCTTGTGCTGCCGTCCTCTGCTGTTACAACAATGCTGACCGTATTCTCTCCAACCTCAAGTGAATCATTGCCTGTGACAGATGTCACACTTGCCTTGGAATCAGCCGGATTTGCTGTAACTGCAAGGCTTGAACAGCTGTAATCTACTGTAGCTGTGTAATCCTTTGTCGCAGCAGAAAACTCAGGGGAAAGCGTACCTGCTGAGATAACAAGCGAACCAAGAGATGCGTTTGAGGATTTCTTTTCCTCTTTGTTTTCATTATCTTTATTCGCATTGTTGTCATTGCCGGTATTGCTGCCGGAATTGTCCTTGTTATCCTTGTTGCTGTTTGAATCATTGTTTGATGAAGCACTTGTTACCGTCACCTTCGTGCTGGCACCGGTAATTGTACCTCCGGCATCGTTGCCCTCTGCATCTCCTACAACTGTACAATATGCCTTTATAGTGCAGCTTCCTGCAGCCTTCGCCGTAAATGAAAATGACTGCGATGTGGGATATCCTGCGGCGTCACCAATATTGGCCACACCATCTCCTCCGTTACTCAGTACTCCCTCGTCAGAGCTTGAGATAACTACAGTACCAAAATATCCAGACGGCATGGAAACAGTCACCTTAACTGTTTTTCCAACAGCTATAGAGCTTGAGCTGACACTTAATCCAAGTCCCTGCGCATATACATGCTCGGCAGGTGTGAAAACAAGCATCACCGCCACAACAAGTGATAATATACATCCAAATAATTTCTTCATATTTTTCCTCACATTTCTAATTCTGCGATATCTTTGATTTGCCCAGTATGTGTCTGTTCATGATTATCATATCAAGGGCATTTCCACCATCACGCTTTCTGTTAGCATCAGCTGCCTCCAGATAAGCACCTGTGAGTGTTCCCTTTCCTAAAATATGTCTGTTGAGCTTAATCATATCAAGAGCATTTACAGCACCATCACCATTGATATCTCCATATATAACAATATCGTATGTCTTTTTCAGATTACCTGAAGCATCATAAACAGCCACTTTATTGCCTGTTGCAATCTTTCCGCTGTTTTCTGAGCCTGAGCTTGTCAGAAGCTTTACAGTACCTGATGCTGATACTGCTATATTCTTCACAAAATCAGCTGCACCGGTTCCAGGCTCAATGCCTGTAATATAAGTACCTATACTGTATTTACCTGATGTTATGTTTACATCAGTATTATTTGGGTTATTATTGTTCTGATTATTATTGCCACCTGCATTATTTGCAGATGCCGCCTGCCTGTTTATATTGATAGTGTATGTTCTTGTATCACCGCTTTGCGACTTGCATTTTACCTTAATTGTATTATTTCCGACAGCAAGCGAATAGCTTCCTGTGCCTGAAACACCACTGTTTCCTGAAACTGCATTTGCCGAAACAGTCACTGAGCTTATAGCATTTGAAACAACTGCTGAATAGCTTGTTGTCGTTCCATTGAAGGCCGGTGTGAGTGTTACACCGCTTATCGCAAGCGACTGCAGATAGTTATTGGTATCGCCGGCTTTATTAAAGCCTACTGCTGACGATGGCATATTGTTGTATACAGGTATTTTAAATACAAAGGCCTGATTCTTGTCTGAATATCCTTTAGACAGACTCTGTCCCTCAGTAAGAGCCGCTGTGGCATTGCCCATGTACTGATGGAAATACAGCGAGCTTGTATTTACTACATTAAACTTCTCAAAATACAGTGTATTTTGACCCTTATTTATATAATTGCTGCCCACCTTTACAGCTCCGCCGCTTATGGACTTTACTCTTGTATTCCAGCCCTGCTTCTTGGCAAAAGACAGACCATTTTTATAAATCTGTGCCTTCGTGTTTCCGGTTGCACTAAAATTAAAATAATTATAATATCCTTCGTATCCGGAATATGTACCAGAAATAAGAGGGCTCGTTCCCTTTTGCCCCTGCTCTTGCTTTATGCGCGATGCTATATGGTACGCACTTACTCCACTGCTCTTTGCCACATCCATGAATGTGCTTGCATAATTGATTTTCTCACCATTGTTGGAATAGGTCTTTGTTCCCTCCATAAATGTGCCTTTTACTATAGACTTGACACCTTCAAGTGCCTCATTTGGACTGTATGCAAGGCTTTGGAACTGAAAAATATTGGTCTCATCAAGAAAATTCCTTGGATCCATGAGATAAGCAATATAGGCACTGCTTGCTGACACCCATCCCGGTTCGTACTCAACCCACGTATTTGTTGACCAGTTATATGCTCCGGCAGCTGTGGATTTCTTGGCATTGTCTGCTGATTTGGATACCAGATTAAGTCCGTTTACACTTTCATTTTCAATCACCGTATCCCAATTCAAACCTGTATTTACAGCCTCAAATGTCCAGCTTGGATACTTATTGTGAAGAGCTGTAAGGTTTGGAATATAGCTGTCAGGAAAGCCTGCATTCTTCATAGCCGTGACAAAATCAGTATTGTCTCCGCTATTATTGTATGTCACCTTTATGTATGTACTGATAGTCCAGCCCGTAAATGCCTTGCCGTTTAAAGTACCCTTGACATTGTACCAGACCACACCGTTTACCCTGGTCTCTCCTATTATGTCAACCTGATGGTTCCAGTTGAGTGAGACAACCTTGGTAGTGCCGGATGTGCCTGCTGCATTGCGGACATACACATTGCCACCTGTAATCGTACCTGTAGCATATGCTCCCGATGCGGTTGCAAGGACAAGCTGTTCCTCATTATTCTGCTGTATGGCATCCGCATTGCCGGTGTCTGCTGAAGCATCCCCTGTCTGCGCATTGTCTGATGCAGCTGTGCCGGTACCTGCTGATACAAAATCAGACCTGATATAGCTTACACACTCCTCGTTATTTGCTGCCAGATTGTACTTTGCCTTGTACCACACCTTGCCGTCTGCACCTGTGGTCTGCTCAAGAATAGTAATATCCTTGCCGTTTGAAAGCTTGTGCTCCAGCTCATACTCTGTTCCCGGTCCGCTTCTCGCCGCTACCCAGTATCTCTCATCACACACAACCTTAGCCGCCTGATCCGCATAGACTGCTATGCTGCTGTATGGTGCCAGGTCACATGCGGCTAATGACAATGTAACGACAGAGGCTGCCAGAAATTTATTTATCTTTATCATCAAATCCCATCTTTCTTATGTGCATTGTTTAGATTAATCCATTATCCATTTAATTATAATAGAATATGACCTTTGTATCAATGTATTCGGCAGAAATTTATTATTTTTTTATTAATTAAAAAAGCTCCCTTCAACGTGCAGCTCATGCTTACGTTTCAGGGAGTTGCCTGATTCATATTCTGCTTATTCTTACTGTCTCCTGTAGCTTTTCTAGCTGAACAGGGATTTTATCTTATCCCATAAATCCATGAAAAAGTTACCAAGCTTTTCCCAGAAGCCCGGGTCATTTATCTTATCGCCAAGCTTTGATGCCCAGTCCTGTGCCTGGTTGATGACTGAATCCCAGTCGATATTGGCATCCTTTAGCTTCATTAAAAGAGATGTAAGCTTTGCAATATCATCATCAGAAAGCTTCAGGTCGTAATCCTTTGCAGCCTCCTTTATCGCATCCTTTATCTGGCTCTCATCCTTGAGCCTTCCATCGGCAAGCTGCTTCTTTAGGTCAGCAATCATTGCCTCGATATCCTGCGAATCGCCGTCAATGCTCTTGTTGAGCTCTCCTGTTGTGACAAGCTCATCCATCGCTGCGTCTGTCACCTTGTCGTCAAGCTTCTTGCCTGTCATCTCCTCGTATGCCTTTAGTGTGCCTACAAGTGCTGCCGTTCCGGAAATAGGGAAAGGTCCTGCGACTATGATTTTAGCATCAGCTATGCCTGCTGTGGCAAGCGCATTCTTGTACATTCCTACCGTACAGTAATTGATATTGTGCGTGGAAACACTAAGACCCGCACCCTTTTTATCCTCTGTAATGAGTACTGAGGAAAGTGACCTTGTGCCAATCTCGCTCTTGCTGATGTATGAATAGAGGTACTTGTGCTCCTCATCATTATTTACATAGACCACATCGTAATTGTCCAGATCAGTGAGCTCGATTCCCATAAATCCAAGCACTGTCGCTCTCTGATCCGGTGTGAGGTCTGCTCCAAGACTTAAGTATGGCTTATCATTTTTGCTGATGGTCACCTTGTCGTTTGCCTCACTGCCGGCTGTCGTTGTGCTGTCTGCATTACTGTCTGTGTTACTCTTATCAGCTGCGTCACTGCTGTCACTGCCTGATACATCAACGCCTGAAACTGTATCAGTCTGCGTAGCTGTCTCTGTTGCAAATACAGCCGGATTCATCGTAAACAGTGTAACCGCAGCAAGCACGCTACATACAATACTCTTTGCTTTTTTCTTTATTAATCTAATCATTTTTCCTCCAATCTACTGCTCTATATCATACGAAATTGTAAAGTTGCTTCCGTCGAAGCTGACATCTGCCATGCTTCCGCATACCACAGGCATCATCGGCGACATATGACCTATATCCAGATCCATGATGATTGGCACATTAAACTCTCTAAGCAGTGATGAAAGCGCCTGTCTGTGGTCTATGCCAAACATTTCCTCTCCGAAGTGCGCCGGGCGTCCGATAAGAAAGCCCTTTACATTTGAAAACCATCCTGCATTTTTCATCTGCCACATAGCCCTTCTCATGCCCATCACATTAAGGTCACAAGCCTCAAGGAACCATATGATACCATCATCACTGTAGCGCTCATTAAATTCCCTTACATGGTCAAACGATGTACCAAGCAGATTGATAAGACAATCCATGCAGCCACCAATCAGCCTGCCTCTCATGGTAAGCCTGCTTTCCTTTACCACCGCAGGAATAGAGCTGATGCACGACTTTTCAGTCAGGTTGTAGCCCACAAACGGAGCATTCTCATCCTTTATCGATTCCTTCTCCCACATAGGGTAATTGGTAAATGAAAGCTTCCTGCCACAAAGCAGATTAAATGCATCGGTAAGTGACTCATGCCACACCTCCATGCCAAAGCTGCCCGCACACGGCCCGTAAATACCTGCTGTATCTGCAATAGTAGCCTCCAAAAATGTGAAATTCGTGTTGTCGGAATAGCCCATGTACCATTTCGGCTTTGACTGCTTCACGCGCTCAAAATCAATATAAGGCACTACCTCGCACATCAGCTCGCCACCACCACAGGATATAAGCACATCACTGTCATCAGAAGCATAGCTCTCGTTCAGCTCTTCCGCGCACTTCTTAGGTGTATTGCTGATACCTATGCCACTGTCGCACCTGCAGTTAGGTCCCTCTATCGTCTTATAACCCATGCTGTGAAACCTTTTAATGGCATTGTCAAAGGCACTCCTGTACGGCTCTGTTGTACAGCCCATCGAAGGCGCCACAAAGCCTATTGTTCCTCTATCCTTTAGAAATTCAGGGTATCTCATGTTTCTATCATCCTATCACTGTTATTTACATATCTAAGCTTCTGTTTAAAGTAAAATATGTAGGATTTTATCATTTCTGTCAAGGTCATTTTACTGTCATAATTAAATGTCGTCGTGTACTGTACATGCTGTCTGTTACACCAGTTGTATATATCATGCAGACTTATCGAATCAACATGCTTCATATTGTTCATAAACACCTTAACCTTTGAAAGCTCATCCTCACTGTCAATGTATAGATGAAAGATAGTATTCGGACATTCAATTATTATCTGCTGTTCTTCTATATTTTTCATCACTGTATCCTCTATTGAATAATGTATCCTGTGTGATTAAAAACATTATCATCTGTCACACCGGGATGTGAGTAATAACAAAATATCGTAACTGTTCAGTACCTTCACAGTTAAAAAATATCACATAACCATAGTACTACACCGGCGTCACAAAATCCAGTCATTTTTGCCTGCCAATTCTTACTATTTTATTAAGAAAAACGGTAGATATCATACTCCCTCACAGTCAAATGCCGGGATGAAGCTGTCCTTTGCCACGTCACCCTCCTGTATAAATGCATTCGTGATTCCTATTTTAAGGGCATAGTCAACAAGCCTTTCATACTCTCTCCTTGTCACTGTGCGGTTTATCTCAGGATAATCCTTTAGTGCAATCGGCGTAAACTGGCTCATCATGCTTATATATACGTGATCATGATATGTATCATACAGGTACTTAAGTACAGCCTTTGCATCATTCACATGTCCCGGCAGTAGAAGCTGTCGCACAATAACTCCCTTTTGTATGAGTCCTGTCGCATCGTCAATCACGACATCCGGCTGCTGCCTGACCATCTCTGAAAGTGCCTGCTTTGCGACAGACGGATAATCCTTTGCCCTTGAATACCTTGCCGAAAGCGTACTGTCCATATATTTAAAATCCGGAAGATACACATCCACTATGCCCTCAAGCAGCTTTAGCTCTGTCACATTTTCATATCCGCTCGTATTGTATATAATAGGAAGCTTCATACCGCGGCTTTTTGCATCGTTTACCGCCCACACTATATCAGGGATATACTGCCCCGGTGTGACCAGATTGATATTATTTGCGCCTTTGACCGCCAGTTCCATAAAGATATCACTCAGCCGCTCTTTACTGATCACCTTTCCCGCTTTTCCGTCAGAAATCTCCCTGTTCTGGCAGAACACGCAGTGCAGGCTGCAGCCTGAGAAAAAAACTGCCCCACTTCCTTTTTTTCCTGATATGCACGGCTCCTCCCAATAATGAAGTGCTGCTCGCGCCACCTTTATTTCAGATGAAACGCCACATACACCTGTTTGTCCGGTGCTTCTGTTTATGCCACATTTTCTGGGACACAATAAACAATCTTCGTATTTATTCATATTTTTCATTTTAACCCTTGCTAAAAATAATGTTTGATACTACAATCTATATGATTATGCGGTGCATATGCCATGCGCCTTCAGTAGTCATTTTAAAATTATATCATAACTATTCTTACAGAAGAGAATAGTTAAAATACACAATAAGGAGATTACAATGAATCAGTCAAACTGTATCGTCGCCCAGTCAGGCGGCCCAACTGTTGCAATCAACGCAAGCCTTGCAGGAGTCATCGCAGGAGTAAAAAGCTCTGAGAAATACGATATCTGCTATGGCGCCGTAAACGGAATACTCGGCATATTAAATGAGAATTATCTCAATCTGTCAGATATTTTTGCAGATGATGCTAATCTTGAAAAGCTTAAGACCACACCTGCCATGTATCTTGGCTCATGCCGCCACAAGCTCCCTGATTACAAGGATGATGATTCACCATATGTATACATCTTCCACCAGTTCGATAAGCTTTCTATAAAAGCTTTCTTTTACATCGGTGGAAATGATTCGATGGATACCGTATTAAAGTTATCCGATTATGCAAAAAAAATCAACAGTGATGTGAAAATTATAGGTATTCCAAAAACCATCGACAATGATCTGTGCATGACAGACCACACTCCTGGCTTTGGCTCTGCCGCCAAATATATCGCATCAAGCATGCTTGAGATAGCCCATGACACCTTTATCTATGCTGTTAAGAGTGTGACAATCGTTGAAATCATGGGACGTGACGCAGGATGGCTCACTGCCGCTTCCGCTCTCGCACGTAATGAGTACAATACAGCGCCTCAGTTCATCTATCTGCCTGAGGTGGATTTCGACAAGGACAAATTTGTTGCCGATATAAAAGAAGCCCTCGAGCACACTAACAATGTGATAGTTGCCGTATCCGAAGGAATACATGACGCAGACGGCTCATACATTACATCATCAAAGGCCGCATGTGACCAGTTCGGACACCAGCAGCTAAGCGGTGCCGGAAAAGCTCTTGAGTTCATCGTAAAGGAAAACATCGGTGTCAAGGTGCGCTCTGTAGAGGTAAATGTGCTCCAGCGCTGTGCCTCACACCTTGCATCATTAACCGATATCGAGGAATCTTTTGCTCAGGGTAAAAAGGGTGTCATGATTGCAGCGGAGGGTGTGACCGCATCAATGGTATGCTTGAAGCGCATCTCAAATGATCCTTATCAAGTGGAATACACATATTCTGCTATCAAGGATATCGCAAACGAGGCCAAGTCTGTGCCAAGAGAGTGGATCAATGATGCGGGCAATGATGTGAAGCCTGAGCTTATCGAATACTTAAAGCCACTTATTCAGGGAGAAACCGCTGTAGCCTACAAGGATGGTCTGCCTGACTATATGGATGTGTCACATCTTCACAAATGTAACTGATTTTAGCTGCCGCCTACACCCCGGTGTGGGCAGCAACAGCATATCTCCAAGGAGGTCGATTTACATGAAGAAAAAAGTGCTTATAACCTGCGCCGTTGTGCTTGGTGTGCTTTTGGCTGTTTATCTTGGCTTTGCCTTTTATTTTAGCAGCCACTATCTGTTCAACACAAAGATTAACTCTGTAAAATATGCAGGGAAAACTGCAAAAGAGGCATTAGAAAAAAATACAGCCCTAAGCCGCGACTATCTGCTCACAATCACTGATAGAAAAGGCAACAGCTTTTCACTTAAGGGACCTGATTTTTCCTATGAATATGTTTCAAACGGTGACGAGGAGCAAATCCTAAAAAGTCAGAATGCTTTTACATGGCCTGTCAGTCTCTTCAAAGCTCAAAACTATACACTAAAGGGTTCGTCCAAATATGACGATGCCGCTTTGGCTGAAAAGCTCAAGGCTCTTGATATTTTCAGTGATGACTACATTGAAAATCCGGAGGATGCCCACATCGAGATAAAAGACGGCAAATACGATGTGATTGAAGAGAAAAATGGCTGCAAACCGATATATGACAGCATCCTTGCCGAGGTAAAGGACGCCCTGGACAACGAGCTTCCAAAGCTTACCTTAAGTGATGACTGTTATGAAGCTCCAAAAATCACAAAGGAAAGCGAAACAATCAAAAATGAAAAAGAAGCCCTCGACAAATACACTGCTTCAACCGTCACCTACAAAATTGAAGGTGCCGACGAGAAGCTTGACTCAGCCAAAATCCTTGATATGCTAAGTATCTCAGATGACGGCAGCGTGAGCATAGATGATGCCAAGGTCACTAAATATGTCCAGCAGCTTGCTTCCAAGTACAATACCTTCGGCCGCAAACGCTCATTCAAGACATCGTCCGGTGACACTATTGAAATAGGTGGTGGAGACTACGGATGGGTAGTCAGCAAGAAAAATGAGAAGGCCAAACTTCTTTCCGATTTAGAGGGAGGCAAGCCAGTGGAAAGAGAGCCTGTTTACGAGCAGACTGCTCTTCACCGCGGTGCTGACGACATAGGTAATACATACATAGAGATTGACTACACAAAGCAGCACATGTGGTATTACAAGGATGGTGCTCTCCAGATGGAGTCTGATTTCGTATCAGGTAATCTCGCCCGTCAGAATGGCTCTGTAGACGGTGTATATAAGATTGTTTACAAACAGAGAAATGCTACTCTTGTCGGCGAGGGATACTCTTCTCCTGTCAGCTATTTCATGCCGTTTGCCTACAATATAGGTATCCATGATGCCAGCTGGCGTGATACCTTCGGAGGAACAATTTACAAAACCTCCGGCTCACACGGCTGTATCAATGTGCCGCCTGCTTTTGCAGAGCAGCTGTTCAACGCTGTGGATAAGGGCACTCCTGTTGTTGCCTACTACAGAGAGGCTGTCACTCTGACAAACAATGCTGCAAAGATGTCCAATGCATACTCGTATGTAGCTCCTGATGCTGCGCAGTAAATGTGGATTTCTTCATATTTCATAATACGTGAAGACGACCGGCGCACGGGGAATTTGCCCCCCCGGCAGAGGTGCTCCCGACGAGCTAACGCTACGCAGCTAAGATACTGTACAAATTATGCTTTTTAGGGTTTCTATGCTTGACGAAACCGTCGAAACGCGCCGTCCATGGCGCGGTTTCTCCTTGCCACGGATGGGAGCTCAAGGAGAATCGCGTCATGGACGGCGCGTTACGACGTAAGTAGGTAATCATCCGTATCTGTTATTCCCCGATTCCCTTTGGTACAATACCATCAAAACATTGGAGGTATTGTATTTTATGAACAAAGACGAAAAAGCCGGACTCTGGTCTGAACGGATCCGGGAATT
>QWCH01007509.1_pt1 | contig 16109 bp, 7 predicted proteins | sample 1972671 | NCBI WGS metagenome assembly QWCH01 (sample SAMN09866713, study PRJNA288562) | Human gut metagenome isolate term3_stool, whole genome shotgun sequencing... | isolation source: gut | host: Homo sapiens | place: USA: California | reverse complement strand
AATAAAACACTCGATTTTAGCTGGTATGGAAATAAAACAAAAGAAGAAGATAGAAAATACTGCGTAGGTGGCGTAAATATCTTTGCTAAATCAGATAATTTAACTATAAGAGATATAAAACCGGGATATGTCACTATCAAAGACGACGACAAAGATCCAAACGATGATAAGCCAGAAACTTACGATCCACTTGCAATAGACCTTAATAATGATGGCATAAAAGGCACAAATTTAGACTATAAGATAAATTTTGACCTTGATAATAACGGCTTTAAAGAGGCTACAAGCTGGATAGATAACAATATAAATGATGAGAAATTTGCAAATTTAAATTTACTGGTTGCTTGAATTCGTAAATTTAAATTCAAACTATCAAATTTGAGTTTAAATTTGTGAATTTGAATAAATTAGTATCATAGATACGACATGAAAGGAAAAATTATGGTATTTTATATTATTTTAATTTCGCCTGTGCTGATAGCTATGGCGATATGGTTTGCTTTGGCTAGATTTATACACGGTAAAATTCCAGAAAAGTTTGCTAAAACCCAAACAACCTTTATGATATTTTCGTTTATCGTGCTTGGTTTGATACCGACTTATGACATTATTATTACAAATATTTTGGGGGCATATTATAAAGACAATTTGCCAAAGCCTTTTTTAAGTGAGAAATTTGAAAAGCCGTTTAGTTTATATGTAGAAAATAATATATTGCCTTATACTCAAAAAGAAATGAAAAATTATTCTGAGGAATTTTTACTTGATTGGTGGATTATAGATAATATAAAGATTAATAGGCTTGCCTTAAAGGGCGATGACGGGCAAATTTATATCTATTATTTCGATACGAATTCTGATAAATTTGAACTTTTACAAACAAAAGCAAAGAAATATGATGAAGCAAACAAAAGAGACAAAGACGCAAGATACAAATTTGACTTAATAGTAGCAAATAAAGAAAATATCGGTAGTGATATGCACAAGGAAGCATTGGAGATTTTAAATAAGGAGCGAAATTCAAGCTGGATGGCACAAGATGAGTTTGAAAATATCGGCAAATCTCTCATAAAATTTAAAATAAGCAATGATATATCAAATTTCGATTATACGATAAAAAAGGGAGAAATAAAACTTGGCAAATTTGCTTCTAAATTTATAAAGATTGTAAAGATAGAAATTATAGATAATAAAACTTCTAAATTGGTTGGTTATAACCAATATATTTATAGGCGTGGTGGTTATTGGTTGTTACCAGATGTGGTTTATGGTGACGATGCTTTGACCCCACTATATGAAAATTATGCGTTACGCCATACAATGTTTTATAGTATAACCAATTTATATGATAGAAAATAAAATTTTTTAATAAGGAGAAATCTAATGAATACATTAGAAAACACAATCACAACAATGGGCTTGCTTTCAAAAGAAGCTTACAATGTTGGAAATTTTCAAATAGGTGCAGAAATTACTGCTAACAATCAAACTTACAAAGTTATTGATTATGTCAGCACTGCGAGTGATTTTCAGGCATTATTATTGCAAGATAAAAGTGGAAAATTTGTAATGGCGTTTCGTGGAACAGAACAACATAGCATATCAGATTGGCTTAACGATGTGAGTATTGGTTTTAAAAATATAAACGAACAATACAACGATGCAAAAGAATTTTTAGAAAAAGCTATAAAAGATTATGGCGTAACCATAGATAATTTAACCCTAACTGGTCATAGCCTTGGTGGAATTCTTACTCAACAAGTCGGAGCGACTTACGGCATAAAAGGCTATGCTTTTAATCCTTACGGAACAGATAGATTACTTTCTTTACCAGAAAGTCCATTTGACGGAATAACAAGCAATTTCTTATATGGCTTATTAACTTCTTTGGCAGAAAACGCCATTGCCGAATACAACAACATAGTCCAAAAATTCGACAACTCTTGCAGATATGAAGATATAACAAATATGTATCTTTCAACAGCTATTATTCACGGAAATGGCTATGAAAAAGTCAAGGAAGAATTTACAAAATTAGGTGTTTATGGTGCAAATGATAATTCACTTCATTTAGAAGTTATAACCAAAGACACTGACACAACTTCAATCTTTTCAGGCTCAAATTTAAGCGTAGCCGAACTTTATGCTTTGGTAAATTTTAACCCTTTTATAGTCTCAAATATAAATTCAAATGCTTACGATGAAATAGAAAAATTCAAAGATGAATATAGTGAAAACTATATAAAAGATAAAGCCAAAATGTTTAGCGAACTACTAGGCAATCACAATGGCGCAAATCTAGGCACGTATTATAAAGATTTACAAAGCGGCAAAGAACTAGACCTTACACAGGATTTCAACGGATACTATGATGAGATAGTATTTGGCACCAACTCCAACGATAATATCACAAATCTAGGTTCAAAAAGTGGAGAGCATAAATTATACACCCTAGCAGGAGATGACACTATAAAACTAACTGGTGGTTCAAACTATAAATTTATAAATTTAAATTTACTTGTTGCTTGAATTTTGAATTCAAACAAAAGTAAGTTTAAATTTGTGAATTTAAAAACGGAATTTCGTATCGTGTATAAACGATACGACCTGAAAGGAAAATTATGGGAATAATTATATCTTTTGTCTTTGCCGCTTATGCATTTGTAAGTGGTATAATATGTGTCATCGTGTATATGATTTCAAAAAGCAATAAAGCATTGGCTATATCTGTTGCCTTATGTGTTTTAGTGCCGTTTTATGATGTCGTTCCGACTAGGATTATCGCAAATAAATATTGCCAAATAGAGCCTAAATCTAAGATTGATAAAATTGTAGAATATCCAAAAAGTGTATATGTCGAAATCAATAGTAGCGATAAAGATGAAATAATTTATAATCTCCGATTATGCGGGGAATTTGATGAAGCTATGTTGGACGGAATTCATGTTGAGAAAATGGCTGTTAATTGTTACGGCGAAATCATACAAAAAGAATTTGACACGAATTCATCAGATTATAAACAATATATAAATTTAATTTCGCAATATCAAAATTTGCATACCGATGAATCAGCTCAATTCGATTTTTATAGGAAAAATGAAAAGGCTATTGAAGAAACCAAATTTAAAATAACAAAACGCAATGTAGTGGAAAAAGATAGAGATATTATCAAAAATTACAACTATTCTATAATAATAAATAAAAGTGAAAAAATCTCTGATAGTTTATTTGAAAATGCTTTTTATCATATCGTAAATGTATCTATTGTAGAAAATAAAACAGAAAAAGAGATAGCTTTTTGGAAAATGTATATTAGAAATAGAGAAGCGACTTTTATTTTCCCAGAAATATTAATGCCACATTTTGCCGATGATTACCAATTTACGAATAAAGTATGTGGCAAAATACAAGAGATAGAAAAAGTCTTTGATATGGATAAATGGGGTTTTGATTTTTCAAGTTTATTTAACTATCGTATCTATCTCAGATAAAAATACAAAAATTTTTAATAAAGGAGAAATCTAATGAATACATTAGAAAACACAATCACAACAATGGGCTTGCTTTCAAAAGAAGCTTACAATGTTGGAAACTTTCAAATAGGTGCAGGAATTACTGCTAACAATAAAACTTATAAAGTTGTTAATTTTGCAGATACTGCAAATGATTTCCAAGCATTATTATTGCAAGATGAAAGTGGAAAATTTGTAATGGCGTTTCGTGGAACAGAACGAGATAGCACATTAGACTGGCTTAATAATGCAGGTATTGGTTTGGCAAATATAAACGAACAATATAACGATGCAAAAGAATTTTTGGAAAAAGCTATGAAAGATTATGGTGTGACCATAGATAATTTAACTCTAACAGGTCATAGCTTAGGTGGAATTCTTACCCAACAAGTCGGAGCAACCTACGGCATAAAAGGCTATGCTTTTAATCCTTACGGAACAGATAGATTACTTTCTTTACCATCAAGTCTATCAACTCGCCATTGCCGAATACAACAACATAGTCCAAAAATTCGACAACTCTTGCAGATATGAAGATATAACAAATATGTATCTTTCAACAGCTATTATTCACGGTAGTGGTTATAAAAAAGTCCGAGATGAATTCGAAAAACTTGGTATATTAAATGAAAATGGTGCAAATGATAAAATTGCAAATAACTCTTTGCACTTAGAAGTTATAACCAAAGATACTGACGCAACTTCAATCTTCTCAGGCTCAAATTTAAGCACACCTGCTTTATATGCCCTAGTGAATTTAAATCCTTTTATAGTTTCAAATATAAATTCAAACGCTTACTCTGAACTAGAAAAACACAAAGATGATTTTACAAAAGGCTATATAGAAGATAAAGCTAAGATGTTTAAAGCAGCCCTTACTTCATCACGTACTTTAGATAATAAATACTACCAAGATAATATAAGTGGTATAAAAATCAAACCTATGTTTGATAACACCGGTATAGTAAGTAGTGGCGATATAAAAGAGCAATACTACTTTGGAAGCAATGAGAGAGATATTATAACCATAAATAGCAATGGTGTCTCTTCTAATGCTGAAAATAAAATCTACACCCTAGCAGGAGATGACACTATAATAGCTTCAAAAGGAAACAACTATATAGAAGCAGGAAGTGGAAATGACACGATAGATTTAAGTAGAACTTCTAAAAATAGTAAAAATATAGTTTATGCAGATATAAAAGGCAGTAAGCACAGTGATAATAAAAACAATAACAATGACACTATTATAGGCGGAGCAGGAACTGATACGATATATGGTGGTTCAGGCTTTGATACATATCGTGTAGGAAATGGCGATACTATATATGATGACAAAGATGGCGAAGGTACAGTTTTCTTTAATAATATTGAACTAACGGGCGGAACATACGATAAAGACAAAGCTTGTTATGTTGGTGGAATTTACGAATATCATCTAAACGGAAACACTCTTAATAAAACACTCGATTTTAGCTGGTATGGAAATAAAACAAAAGAAGAAGATAGAAAATACTGCGTAGGTGGCGTAAATATCTTTGCTAAATCAGATAATCTAATCATAAGAGATATAAAACCAGGAACCGTTACTATGAAAGATGATGACCGCGACCCAGACGATGACCTACCAGAAACCTATGATCCATTAGTTATTGATTTAAATAATGACGGAGTAAAAGGCACAAATTTAGACTATAAGATAAATTTTGACCTTGATAATAACGGCTTTAAAGAGGCTACAAGCTGGATAGATAACAATGACGCCTTTATCGCCATTGATAAAAACAACAACGGCGCAATCGATAATGGTAGCGAGCTATTTGGAAACAAGAGCATCTCAAATAACGCCTATGCCTACACTAATCCAAACGCAAAAAATGGCTTTGAAGCATTAAGCGAATTTGATAGCAATAACGATGGCATAATCGATGAAAAAGACAAAGAATTTACAAATTTACTTCTTTGGCAAGATAAAAACTCCAATGGTATAAGCGAAACAGACGAATTAATAAAACTAAGCAATAAAGCAGAATTTGCAAATTTAAACTTACTTGTTGCTTGAATTTTTGAATTTGCAATAGTAAGTTTAAATTTGTGAATTTAAATTAATAAATTCAGCATCAAATAATGCCCAGTGAGATAGAATTTGCAAGTAAAATTTATAAAAAGGATTAAATTTGGAAATTGAAAATTTAGAAAACAAGCAAAATTCTAAAAGCAAAATTTTAAGGGATTATGATAAAGAGCCGATAGTCATACAAGACAATGCTAACATATATGGTGCTATTTCGTTATCTATTGGAACTTTTGTATTAGCTTATATAATATTTGTCGAAAATTATATTGGTATGAAAATTTTTTTATTATGTCTGCTTGTTTTTGTTGGTGTAGGTGTTGCGAAAGAGTTGAATTCGAAAGCAAAAGTATTTTTAACAAATGAATATATTGAGAAAAGAGAAAATAATATTTTAGTTTCAAGGGTTTATTGTTGTGAAATTAAAAGGATTGTTAAAACTATAAACTCTATACTCCCAAAAAGTGATTTTTTTGTATTTAAAAATAAATTGGCATATTTTGGCTTTTCATTGTATTTTTTATTTTTAGTATTTACACAAGATATTATAAAAATTCTAGCAACAATAGCCATTGCATTTGGGCTAATTTTTTTAATGCTAATTCCACAATTTATAATTCATTATAAAGAAAAAGCAAAAAACACAGATTGGCTTTATGATGTCCTTTTTGTAAAAGGAAAAGATGGGAATTTTTTAAATTTTATGATTTCAAATGATAAAGAATATTTTGAATTAAAGGAGTATTTCTGGACAAAATTTAAAATCAATTTAGACAATGTAGAAAGAAAAAGAACAGTGCTTTTCGAAGCTAATAAAAAAGATTTAAAAAAATCAGGAGAAAAACAATGAAAAATGAAGCAGCAGCTAAACAAATTTTAGATAGGGTTGAAAATTATCTATCTACGGATTTAAAAACAAGAGATGCTATTATGAATAGCATAAATAAGGCTTGGAATATAACTGACGATAGTTTAGCATTACGCTATAAAAATTATAGAAACGCACTGGATAATAGCAAATTTGGCTCTGGTGTTGTTGGATTTATAACTGCTGGTGGCAATGTGCTCATAAGTAATGTTAGTGGCGAAGATACTGTCGAAACAGTTATGGGTCTTGGTGTCGATGTAGCATTAACGCTTATGGAACTTACACCAGCTGGACGAGTTATAAATATTGCTTTGACATTAACAGGCTTTGACCCAGCAACAAAATTAAAAGATATATACAGAAGTTTAGCTTATGAAAGTGAAGCAGATTACAATAACAATAAAATTGCAAAGTTAGTTGGTGCAAAATCAGTTACTATTGAAAAAAATATTTTAAAAGTAACTATGCCTGACGGAACAGTATATGCTAGACCACTATCAGCTTCATTTTTCCCTTATGGCGTAACTCCAAGCGGTCTTATCACAGGCGGTAATGGTTGGACAAACGATGTCCTTTTCGGTGGTAATGGAAATGATACTCTAATGGGAAAAGATGGTAGCGATTTACTAATAGGCGGTAACGGCGATGACACATACCTAGCTACCAAAGGCGACACTATCAAAGACTCCGACGGCAAAGGCTCAGTTCATTTCAACGGACACAAACTAACAGGCGGAACTTATGATAAAGACAGAGACCTTTATATTTCAGATGATTATATCGAATACAAACTCCACGATGACGGAAGATTAGTAGTAAGTGATATGGGAGAAAATATAGTCATAGAAAATTTTAATAAAGACAATAATGATTTAGGCATAATACTAATAGACCCAAAAGATGTAGTAGTTACCATACACGACAATCAAGCAAATGAGGGTGGCAACGGCAAACATACACTAGGGTTTAAAGTAAGTTTAAATAGAAAATTAGAAGCAGGAGAATACTTAACACTATACATAAACGGACAATTGGTTAAATTTACAGAAAATGAACAAGAAAAAGATAATGCTTATATCTATGAGTGGGACGGAAACGAAAGCAAAGACGGAGATAGAAAATTTGAAGTAAGTGGCTCTGTTTTACAAAGTGGAACTTCTAAAAATCTAAATGTAAAATATATTCACCCTGCAAAAGGTCTCATCAAAGACGACGACCGTGACGATGACCCTGACCCAGAGCGTGAAGCTTCTCCGATTGTGATTGACTTGGGTAATGATGGCATAAACTCACACGCACTAAATTATACTATAAATTTTGATTTAGATAATAATGGTTTTAAAGAAGCCACAGGTTGGGTAAGTGGTGATGATGCACTTCTAGCAATAGATAAAAATAACAACGGCATAATAGATAATGGCTCAGAACTCTTTGGAAATAAAAGTATCTCAGATAGTGCTTTCTCATATACAAATTCATCTTTAAACAATGGCTTTGAAACACTAAAAAGCTATGACAGCAACAATGACGGCATAATAGATAGCCAAGACGCTGAATTTGACAAGCTACTTCTTTGGCAAGATAAAAACGGCAATGCCATCACAGATAACGGAGAACTTATAAAGCTAAGTGATAAAGTAAGCTCAATAGATCTAAACTACACAAACACAGATATAAACAATAACTCAAACACCATAAGACAAACTTCAACTGCCACACTAAATGACGGAACAAAGGTAAAAGCAGATGATATATGGTTTAAGGTAAATTACAAAGACACAGAAGAAATCATAGATGAAAATGAAATTCCATTTGAAATAAAATCACTTCCTAATGTAACGGCGTTTGGGAATTTGCACTCACTTCACTATGCAATGGCAAAAAATGAAACTTTGGCAACTATGGTAAATTTGTATTTGCTTATGGATAGCAAAACAAGGAAAGAAAATATTAATACGCTTATTAGCGAGTGGGCAGGAGTTAGCGACATAGATGAAAACGCCAGACGAGGTAATGCAAACGCTAGAAAAGTAGCAGTTTATGAGATACTTACTGGAAAGCCGTTTTTACAGCGAGGGAGTTACTCTGAGCCCGGATATAACGCAAGTGCTATGATAGAAGATTATTATAACAAATTCTCAAATTTCGTCTATGCAACCATAGAGCTAAATACGACTTATAGCTATTTAAATTTAGACTTTGACATTTTAAAATTCGATGAAAGTTTAGGAAAGTATAGCTATGATTTTAGTTCATTAAATAGCGCAATTCAAAGTCTGTATAATGATGGCAACCTAGATGAAATCTCAAATTTAACCACAATTATAAGAACAGTTTTAACTTATAAGCCTTATGCATATAATTTGCTTAAAGAAAATTACACTTTAAATTTCGCTAATGAAAAAGAACTTTTATCTTTACTTTACTGCACTCATATCACAGGCACAGCTAATAATGATACGCTAAATGGCACAAATGAAGCCGACTATCTAAAAGGACTAGGTGGTAATGATAACTTATATGGCGGATATGGCGATGATGTTTATGAATTTAACGGAAATTTTGGAAATGATACTATTTATGACACAGCAGGAAATGATAGTATATATTTAGATATAAATTCTGATAAAATTTCACTAAAACGAGAGCTAGCAAATTTAATAATCCAGACCAAAGATGAAGCAGGAGAGTTAAGCGGCAATAAAATCACTATCCAAAACTATTTTAACATAAACCCAGAACTTGGTAATGGTGTGATAGAAAATATTAAATTCGCCGATGGAACTATTTGGAGTATAAATGAAATTTTAGCAAATGCACCTTTAAATGCAACAGACGGAAGCGAGAAATTTTATCTTACAGACGGGAGTGATGAATTTAATGCTCTTGACGGCGATGACACAATATATGGTGGTAACGGCAACGATACCATAAACGGCGATGACGGCAATGATATACTATATGGAGATAACGGAAATGACACACTAGACGGCGGAGCAGGAAATGATAACCTACAAGGCGGAGACGGAAACGATACGCTAATAGGTGGTATTGGCAACGACAGCCTACAAGGCGGAGACGGAAACGATACCTACATTTATAATCTAGGCGACGGAGCGGATACCATTACAGATTATTACGGAAGTAACACTATTAAATTTGGCGAAGGTATCTCAAAAGAAGATATTACCATAACTAGAATAAATTACAACGATTTAAAACTAACCTTTAAAGACAACCAAACAGATTCCATAATCTTAAAGAATGGTGCTTATAGTTCTGTTATAGAAAATGTCGAATTTGCTAGTGGTGAGACGCTGAAACTATCTGATTTAGTAGCCGATATAACAGGAACCAACGCAAATGATATACTTTATGCGTTTGGTAACACTGTAAATGGTGGAGACGGAAATGATACTATTTATGGAAGCGATAAAGCAGATACTATAATCGGCGGAAAGGGAAATGATAGTCTAAATGGCGGAAACGGAAACGATGTCTATATCTTTAACATTGGCGATGGAAATGATACTATCACAGATAATGCAGGAACTGACACTATTAAATTCGGCGAAGGTATCTCAAAAGAAGACTTAATCATCAAAAAATCTTCTTCAAATGCTATTAAAATTTGCTTTAAAAACAATAGCACAGATAACATAACTTTAAGCAATCTAAATATAGAAAATTTTGAATTTGCTAACGGAGATAAGCTAACATTTAATGATATAAAAGAATTGCCACTTTATTCAAGCGATGAAAACGAAACTATATATGGCTACAATGATAAAGCAAATATCATAAATGCTCTTGGCGGAAATGATAGTGTTTATGGTGGTAATGCTAACGATACGCTTAATGGCGGGGACGGCAATGACACCATTAGCGCAGGAAACGGAAACGATACAATCAAAGGTGGAACAGGAAACGATAATCTACAAGGTGGAAATGGGGACGACATTTATGTGTTTAACAAAGGAGACGGGGTTGATACTATTGTAGATTGGCACGGAAACGATACTATCAAATTTAACGATTTTAACCAAGAAGATATTGAATTAAAAAGAGAGCTTACAAGTTTAGTAATAACTTCTAAAATATCTGATGATAAGATAGTTATCCAAAATTTCTTTGATACAAATGCAAACACAAGTAATCCTATCGAAAAGATTATCTTTAAAGACAGTTCGGAGTGGAATTTAAATGAAATTCTAGCAAATGCAACCATAAAAGCAACAGGCGGAAATGATAAATTCTATCTAACTCCAAACGATGATGAATTTGACGCTCTTGGCGGAGATGATACTATTTATGCAGGAAACGGAAATGATAATGTTAATGGCAATGACGGCAACGATACACTTTACGCAGATAACGGAAATGACACTTTAAGTGGCGGAACTGGCAACGACAAACTATATGGTGGATACGGCAATGATACCTATATCTACAATCTAGGAGACGGAGATGACACAATAGAAGATGTCGGCGGAAGTGAAACTATCAAATTTGGCGAAGGTATCTCAAAAGATGATTTGATAGTCCAAAAAGTAAATAATAGTAGTTTGAAAATTTCATTTAAGAATAGCAGCGGCTCTTTAATGCTTAACTATGCTATAAGCAATAATAACTACGCCATAGAAAACTTTGAATTTGCTAACGGAGATAAATTAACATTTAATGACATAAAAGCCCTATCTTTAATCGGCTCTGATGAAAACGATACAATCACAGGCTATAACGATATGGGTGGAGTTATCATAGGTGCAAAAGGCAACGATAGCCTTAATGGCGGAAACAAAGATGAAGTATATCGTTATAATCTAGGCGATGGCGATGATACTATAACAGAGCGAGGCGGAAACAATATAATAGAATTTGGCGAAGGTATCAGTAAAAGCGATATATCAGTAGTAAGACATTATAACGGTTTAAAAATCTTCATCAATAATGAAAACAATCAAGGTTCTATTACTATTACAAATGATGTTAGCCAAGCAGAAGTTAGCCTAGTTCCTATTAGTGAGATAAAATTTGCTAACGGCGAAACGCTAATCTTTGAAGAGATTAGGAAATTATCTTTAATCGGAAGTGATAACAACGAAACAATAGAAGGCTATTGGGAACTGGATAATATCATCGACGGCAAAGCTGGTAATGATACTATCTATGGTGGCAATAAAAACGACACCCTAATCGGCTCTCTTGGTAATGATAGTCTAAACGGCGGAAACGGCAACGACACCTATATCTACAACAAAGGTGATGGAAATGACACTATATCAGATACAGCAGGAAATGACACTATCGAATTTGGCGAAGGCATTAGCAAAGATGACATTATAATATCAACGCTAAATAATAGCGGTTCATTAAAAATTTCATTTAAAAATGATGGCGGCTCTATAACATTTAGCACTGCTATCGAAAACATAAAATTTGCAAATGGTGAAACACTAAATTTAGAAGAGATAAAAACTCTATCGCTAATAGGCAAAGACAGCAATGATAAAATTTACGGCTTTGCAAATAGAGATAATGAAATTCAAGGAAACGCAGGAGATGATGAATTAAACGGAAATAATGCAAACGATACTCTAATCGGCGGAAAAGGTAACGATAAATTAAACGGCGGAAACGGCAACGATACCTACATTTTTAACATAGGCGACGGAAAAGATGAAATTTATGAAGAAAGCGGAAATGACATTATAGAGTTTGGAGATGGAATTTCAAAAGACAGTCTTATCATAAAAAGAAGCGAAGATAATGATCTAATCAAATTTCAAGACGGCTCAACTTTAAATTTCAATGACATTAAAAAACTTTCACTAATAAACAGTTCAAATAGCACGGAAACTTTGAGAGGTTATGACGATGAAAATAACAATATCGTTGGAAATGACGCGGATGAAACTATATACGGTGGAGAACTCGATGACACAATAAACGCAGGAGCCGGAAACGATACTATATACGGCTTAAATTCCAACGATACTATAAAAGGCAACGATGGTGACGATACTTTATATGGCGAATACGGAAACGATACTTTAATCGGTGGCACAGGAAATGACACTTTACAAGGTGGAGACGGAGATGATACATATATATTTAATCTCGGTGATGGTAAAGATGAAATTTATGAAAGTAGCGGAAACGACACCATAGAGTTTGGAAAAGGAATTTCAAAAGATAGCCTTATAGTTATAAGAGATGGTGAAAATAATCTTAAAATTTATGTAAAAGATAATCCAAACATTCCAAATAAAGATATAAATTTAGATGAAATTAACGATGTTATAACTTTAAAAGATGTGTTTAGCTTAGATTCTTCAAATTCGGATCAAATCATAGAAAGCGTTAAATTTAATGACAGTTCAACCATAAGTTTTAATGAGCTTAAAAAAATGTCTATGCTTGGACTTGATAACAACCAAACAAACATTAAAGGCTATGATGATATGGAAAATATCATAAAAGCTTCTCAAAAAGACACAACTATACAAGGTGGCGACTTAAAAGACACTATTTATGGCGGTCAGAATAATGATATTATAAATGCAAATGATGGTAATGACACTGTTTATGGCAATGGTGGAGATGACATTATTTACGGAGGAAGTGGAGATGATATTTTATATGGCAATGAGGGAAATGACACAATAAGTGATTTTGAAGGAAACAATAAAATATTTGGTGGAGACGGAGATGATATAATCACATCTATCGGCACAATATACGGAGATAGCGGAAATGACACCATAAAAACTTTTACAAATAACTATAATGATGATAAAGTAAATACAATTTATGGCGGAACAGGAAACGACACTCTAAACGGTGGAGCCGGAAGTGATATTTATATGTTTAATTCAAATGACGGAGCAGATATCATAACCGATGACGGCGGAGACAACACAGTAAAATTCACAGATATAAATAAAGATAATATAACAGTAAAAAGAGGCGATAATTTAAATGATCTTGTTATCATAACAGATAATAACGATAGCATAACCATAAAAAACTTCTATACAAGATCATCCTATAAAGATGAAAACGGTTCTTTGTTAAATGCAAAAAATGGCAACGGCATAATAAATAAATTTATCTTTGCAAATCAAACAGAGCTTAATTACGAAGAATTTCATAAGCTTTCATACAATGGAAAAGACAGTGATGATTTAATATATGGTCTAAACTCAAATGATTTCATAAATGGTGGAAAAGGTAATGACACAATATATGCTAGAGATGGTGATGACACTTTATATGGTAATGACGGAGATGACATTTTAAATGGGGATTTGGGAAATGACACATTAATCGGTGGAAGTGGAAATGACACACTTCTTGGCGGAGATGGAGATGATACATACATCTTTAATCTCGGCGACGGAAAAGATGAAATTTATGAAGAAAGCGGAAATGACATTATAGAGTTTGGAAAAGGAATTTCAAAAGATAGCCTTATAATGAAAATAACAATATCGTTGGAAATGACGCGGATGAAACTATATACGGTGGAGAACTCGATGACACAATAAACGCAGGAGCCGGAAACGATACTATAAAAGATCTAAACGGAAATAATACGATTTATGCAGGAATCGGCGATGATACAATCAACGCAAGCGGAACAATATATGCAGAAGATGGGAATGATAATATAAATGCTACAGGATTTATAGACGCAGGAAACGGAAACGATATAGTGACAGCAAGCGACGTATATTCCAGCGAAGAATTTAATACTATAATCGGTGGAAAAGGCGATGACGAATTGCACGGAAGCTATAGTAATGAAAAATATATATTCAGTAAAGGCGACGGGAAAGATGAAATTTATGAAAATGGCGGAAACGATACTATAGAATTTAAAAATAACCTCTTAAAAGAAAATCTGATAGTAAAACGAAACGGCGAAAACGATATAACAATTAAATTTAAAGACGATCAAACGGATTTGATAACTTTAAAAAACGTTGTTTATGGTAATATCATTTCAAACCAAAACACGATAGAAAATTTTACATTTGCAAACGGCGAAACGCTGACATTTAATGACATAAAAAAAGCCTCAATGATTGGCTTTGATGAAGATGACACTATAAAAGGCTATGATGACGCGGACAATTTTATAAGCACATCGGCAGGCGATGACAAAATCATAGGCGGTATATTTAATGACACTATAATCGGTGGAAGTGGAAATGATAAACTTCAAGGTGGAGATGGAGATGATACATATATCTTTAATCTTGGTGATGGCAAAGATATCATCACAGAGCGTGAACTTAGCGAACCATATTTGATAAGACAAGATTCATTTGATACCGTAAAATTTACAAAAGGAGTGAATAAAGACGATATCTTGCTATCAAGAAATGGCGACGATTTGATTATCAAAAATAAAACAAATGGTGACGAAATCACAGTTAAAAATCATTTCTTCTTATCAAACAGATATTATAAAATAAACTCAATTGAATTTGATGATGGAACAATTTGGGATGAAAAGTATATAGATCACAATGCTGTTTATTATGGTAGTGACGCAAATGACGAACTTTCAGGATATATGGGAAATGATGACATAATTAAAGCAGGTAGTGGAAATGACACTGTATATGGATTTGACGGAGATGATGAAATTTACGGTGAAGATGGTGATGATTATTTAAGTGGTGGAAATGGAATAGAAAAAAACACAGGAAATGATAAGCTATATGGAGGAGCCGGAAACGATCAACTTAGAGGTGAAGATGGAAATGATTATCTAAACGGCGGAAGCGGCGATGATAGATATTATTATTCTTATGGAGATGGGTTTGACACTATAGAAAATGAAGGCGGTGGAAGTGATTCTTTGATATTTTTTGATATTACAAGAGATAGATTAAGCTTTTCAAAAGAAGAAAACGATCTTATCATAAATATAGACAACGATGCAAATCAAGGAGTAAGAGTTAAAAACTACTTTTTAAATGATGAGTATGCTCTTGATATGATCCAACCAAGTGACGGATATGCTTATACCAAAAACGACATAGACAATATCGTAAATGCCTTTGATAAACCAACTCTTACAGAAGATAAAAATGCAAATATTATTGATACTAAAAACGATGAAATTTTACAAGGAAGCGACAAAAACAACACTTATTATTATCATGGCGGAAAAGATCTTATAGTTGATAGTGGTGGAATTGATACTTTGAAATTTATGATTAATGGATATCATCTTAATTTTTCATCAAACGGAACTGATTTGTCATTAAGCCTTGGTAATATACAAGATAAAAATAACAATAATATTGTAACCATAAAAGACTTTTTTACAAATAAAAACTCTATCATAGAAACAATACAACTTAAAAACGGTTATAAATTCAGTGCAAAAGATATTTATCAAAGCTTTGGAAAAGAGTATCCAAAAAATGACTCTTCAAATACTACAGATCCACAACCAAACGAAAATAATTTAGTTGGTGGCAATGAAGATAATAAATACATATTTAGCGGAGGTCAAAAAACAGTAATAGATAGCGGCGGAAACGATACTATAAAATTTACACAAGACGGAAATGGTTTAAATTTTTCAACAAACGGAACGGATTTAACTTTAAATGTTTACAATCATGAAAACGAT
>QWCH01003558.1_pt1 | contig 16142 bp, 2 predicted proteins | sample 1972671 | NCBI WGS metagenome assembly QWCH01 (sample SAMN09866713, study PRJNA288562) | Human gut metagenome isolate term3_stool, whole genome shotgun sequencing... | isolation source: gut | host: Homo sapiens | place: USA: California | reverse complement strand
GTGTTAACGGAGTCTGAACATTATTGCTTACCAGCTTGCCAGCATCCACTTTCAGGAATGAACCGTTCTTGGTCTGCAAAGAGAACGAACCGTCATACATCTTACCGATAAAGTCTGTTTCTCCGTCTACTGTCAGATAGGCTTTTGGAGATAATGCCTGGCCGTTTCCATTGCATTTAAGGAAAGAGTAGCTATAATTGTCATTTGACAGAGCAGAAATAACGATCTTCCATTCGTTGTCTACTGAATTTGTACCATCAGAAATCGTTACGATATCACCTGAGCTGACAGAAGTCAACTGACCTGTCATAACCAAAGCAGGAGCTTCGCCGGTTGTCGACAGAGTAGCAGTTGTAGCAGTTCCGGCAATAACCAGGCCTTGAGTTGCATTGTAAGTTACTGTCAGAGCTTTGTCTTTTACAACCAAAGCATAGGCATCAGCTTTTGACGGAACACCTAAATACATCGCATTTTCGCCTGCTTTTTGAGCCTTGTACTCGCCATATATGTCCTTGCCGAAGTTTTGCGAGTTCATACTCAAACCGTTGTAGGTATCCACCGCAAAAACGGCAAGTTGGGGCAAACAACCATAAACATAGACATAACCGCCCAAAGTACCGTTTTTGTAATTTGCATCGTTTTGCGCACCGATGGTTGAAGTGCTTGCGTTCCATAGTTCAACTTCATTATTCTGATTGTTTGCGTAGTAGAATGCTCTGGGTTTTACACTTCCGTCAGAACGCATAATAGCGGTCAGATCTGACAATGAGTTTAAGGTCGTACCTGTGCGCACATATTGAATGTCTCCGCCTTTAGCATTGTTCCACCCCGAATAATAAACTATTTTTTCATCCTTATAACTTTTTATGCTAGACGCTACCCCATAGCAACGATTTGCCTGTACCAAGTTAGAGGTCTGGTTGTTTGTCCCTTGCAAATAGCCAATGATATTTGCACCATAACTTGTGTTGCTCGTGTTATGGTTTTCTTCAATATGCAAAGTGCCTGTTGTATAACAATCGTTTATGCAAACATCAAGTTGATCTTTTGTTGTTCTATTACTGCCATTACCAGTTACACCCTTAGGATCGCCAGTTGCAGCCTCAGCAAGTATCCCCCCCATTCTAACTTGATAAGACTTGACTTGCGTAGAAAGTCCGTAGGTTGCAACATCACCTGTATTGTAGCAATAATTGATATCAAGTCTTACCGCAACGCCGACAATACCACCGGCATCCGTTCCGTTGAAATTTATACCGCTTGTACCGAAATCAACATTACCGAGATTTTGGTGGTATCCGGCAATAATGTTACCTTTATTATAACAGTAAGCAATCGTTGATTTATTGTTTGCTTCTGCTGAGTGCGGCTTTTTATCGTCAGGGATTGTGCCGACAATTCCAACCAATCCGCCGACAACGTTACTCCATGTCCTTATTTCTCCTGTGTTATAACAAGCAAACATTTGTAGCGTAGCCGTCTTGCTCGCCTCACCAACAATACCGCCTGCGCGCCCCCATGCATTTGTAGGCAATTTTCTATTTCTATCTTCGTTATCACTAAGTTTAAGGTAATGTGGGTTTAATTCTTTCGCCAAAACTTTGCCAATATTTGCACTGTTAATAATTGTCGTTTTGGCAGTGACTCTTCCGACAAGGCCACCAACCTTTGTCTCGCCTGTGATGTCCCCAGTGTTCAGACAGCTGTCAATAGTGATGTCATTTGTGGCATACCCAATCAAACCACCTGTCCCGTATTCAAAATCTTTGGGATAACCAGCCTCACCTAATGTTCCTGTAGTCCAAATCGAATGTTGATAACTTGTAATATCGCCTTTGTTTACGCAACCTACCAACTCGATAGGTGCGGTGCTTGTGCTACCCCCTGCAAAACCTGCGATAAGGCGCAAGCCTTTGATGTTGACCTGTGCCGTGCAGTTTTCAAACTTGATCGCACCAAAAGGCTTGCCAACAAAACCTGCAATGTCATATGCGCTGTTGTACGTCCACGGCATATCATCCTTATCCCATACAGCAGTAGCATCGCCGGCAATTATTGTCCCGTAAATCGTGAGATTTTTGAACGTTGTCTTAGAACTTGCGTTTATTCCGGCATTGGGGAAAGCAGACATTCTATGATAGTAGTCTGTTCCGACATTTTCATTGACACTTATCTCAATCTTGTTTCCATTGCCGTCAAAGTGCCCTTTGAATGACGGAGTGGTTGTTCCCTGTACACCGTCAACTGTCACAAGTTTCATATCAGAATTACCTTGCGAGATGTTGCCTGCAAAATTGTAGCCCATGTTGGAATTTGCGTTTTTGGGGTCTGCTTCGCTATAGCTGTTTGGCGTGCTGACAGACGCGAAATTGTGGTTGACCTTTGTTCCTTTATGCTCTGTCTTTTTTTCTATTGTGATATTTTTCAGCAGTTTTACATACTTTCCTTCATAATCGTTTGCACCCGTATAAATGCTCCACGCAAAGTCGTTCCACTCTTCTTGACTGCTGATAGTGAGCGGATTTTCCGCACTGCCGCCCGGAGTAATAACTTCCGAATCGTATGTTCCGATACGGTCGCTAACATAATCTGTGTTGCTGCTTCCAATCGGGACATAGCGCACGGTACCGTCGGTTGCTTGCCAGTTGAAATATACGTTTGCCAATATATAGCGTACATTGCCGTCATCATCATAAATACGCTTTGGGTTGGTTGCAATCGTACCATCGTTGTTGTTTGTCGCATCCACAACGTATCTTGACGAATTTGATGGTTTTTTGTATGCGTTTTCAACATTTTTTTGTGCGCCGTCTGCGGTGTTGTACAACGGATTGGTCGAGTTCCACTTGCTTATGTTGACAAATTCGATATTCACAACGCAAATTTGCATGCTTGTGCCACTTGCCATATCCAATTTGGTTGTGACAACATTGTTGATGTTTTCAATTTCTTTGACTTTATTCTCAAATCCGTTGACTGCACCCGAATCAAAGTTTGTGGAAACAGTATCGCTTCCGCTTGCATCATAAAATGCAAGTTGTTTATTATTCAAGTTTGCGTTCAAATCGTATCTCGGCATGTTGACGGCAAACTCAAGCACACCCGCCGTTCCGTTTTTAGTGATACCTGTAAATTCGCAAAGTTTGGCAAATGTCGGATAAGAACTTTCGTCCTTGACGATTATGTCACTATCCACAAGGATATATTTGCCATATGTGTTTTTGCTGACGGTTGAATAGGTTGCACCGGAATTTGCAATATAGAACGTCCAGCTCGATTCAATTGTCGGGTTTGTACCGCCGCCGAGAACACCGCCCTTGGTGTTGGTGGTTTGTGCGAGATTGAAGCCTGTTGACACGCTGTTGCGTATGATTGCGTTTTGCGTTTCGCCCACAAGACCGCCCACGTACTCTTTGCCTTTATACGTGTCGGTGCTCTCCGTGATCACTCTGCTGCCGCTGTTGATTACGACGCAGTTTTGCACGTTGCCGCTGCCCATATATCCCACAAGACCGCCGACATGTGTTGCGTTTTGGTTGGTTTGGTTGGTTTGGTTGGTTTGGTTGGTTTGATTGAACTTTGCTTTTACAACGATATATTGCAAGTCGTGTTCGAGGTTGTCCACGAGGTAGCCTGCAATTCCGCCAGCGTAGCTTCCGTTGATAAAGATGTCGCTGCAGCCTGCATAGCTTCCGTTGATAAAGATGTCGCTGCCGCCGCTGTATATGTTGAGTTTTGAAACGTCTATTGCACTGTCTTGCGGAGTGTTGCGCAACACAAAACGCACTTTTGCGCCGCCGTAGCCTGCAATACCGCCGACGTAGCTTCCGCTCACGGATATGCTTGCGTTGTTGACAAGTCTGCCTTGCGCCGTGATACCGTTGCCGGAAACCGTGGGAGCAAGTCCGAGAGTGGTGCTTGCGCTACCCTCTCTCACGCCCGTGGTGAGCACTTTGTAGAGGATAGAATCCGATTCAAAATCTTTTGCAACGCTTGCCGGAATATCTCCGAGCGCGCCGAAAATACCGCCCGCGTAACTCGTCGCATAGATTGTCGCCGAGTTTACAAGCGATATGCCGTTGCCGAAAATCGTCGTGCCGGTTTCCCAATACACGCCTGCTTGCGAGGACACGTAACCCACGATACCGCCCACAAAACTACCCATGAGGTTTCCGCTTGCGCCAAGCTCAGTGTTGTTTGTAATGGTGTGCATACCGCCCGAGAGGAAAGTGCCGTCCGCTTTGATTTCGTAAAGAGCCTCCATTGTCGCGTTTTGACCGAGCACGCCGACAACGCCGCCAAAAAACGACAGTGCGGCGTCTTGCACGTTTTGCAAATCAAATGCAATATTTGCCGTATTCCAATCGCTCACAAACACCAAGCCCGCGCTTTCGACATAGCCGACAAGACCTCCGACCACTTTGGATTGATACGTTACGTCTCCGTCGCTATACCTTGTGCCGAGCGTGATGTTGTTCACCTTGCCGCTGTCGATGCCGATTGCGGTGTAAATCGCGCCCGTTTGCGGCTCTGGCTTTACACCTTTATGGTAGCCGTTGCCGATGAGCGCGCCAAACAATGCGCCCACATACTCCGTGCCGTAAACGCCAACTTTTTCTCCGTTATTGTTGAGTTGCGGTGTGTATCCAACTTTTGAGGTGCAACTAGACGTATCCAGCCAGCCCACAAGACCGCCCACATACTTTACGCCGTGTATTTGCTGACCGCTTGGAAGCGTAATTTTTGCTTGTCCTGCAAAGCTTCCGCCGATTTGATTTTGATTGCTGACGATCCACTTGCCGACGATACCGCCCACGTACGTTTCGCCGCCGACGTTTGCCGACGATACGGCTTCGGAACTTACAATGGTAATTCTTTCGCCATAACCGACGATACCGCCCACGTACGTTTCGCCGCGCACCCAGCCGCCGTATGCCAAGACTGAATTGTATAAAGTGGAGTCAACCGCATAGCCGGCAATGCCGCCCACGTATTCGATGCCGACGATACCGCTGTTGTCCGTTATGGAAAGTCCGCCATTGCTTGCAACTTTGAGATTGCTTATCGTTGCGCCGTTCAGATATCCAAACAAGCCGACGTAGTTCGTTCTCGCGCCGTCAACGTTGTAGAAACTGCCGACGTTGTAAACGTAGGTTATCGTATTGTCGCCGCCGTCAAACGTCGCGCTGAACGGCAATTCCGTTTGATTTTGCGTTGACCTCGTGCCGATGGGCAAGAAGTTGTAAACGCCGTCCGTGCTGATATAACCGCTCATATTGATGTCTGCGGTGACAAGGAAATATGCGCCACTGTACGCTCTATCCGTGGCAACTGCCGTGCCTTGCGGAGAAATACACAAAGCGTTATCTGTTGTGTTAATCGAGTTCCAAGCCGTGCCGCCGTTGACGATTTGGCTGAGTCGCAACAAATGTTCGGGCTTGCTTATGACGTATGGATTGTCCGCACTACCCCAATTTGCCCCCGTTACGTTGCCGCCGAAATCGCTGTACAAAGCGGTGTAATACTTGGTGATATCTCCGCTGAAATTGCCCGTGCCGCTTGCCGTCACGTTGGTTTCGACAACAGGACTGGCTTGGCTCACCACGTTCACGTTAAATGTGCCAACCGTATTGGTGATTGTATCAAGCGTCCCCACGGTGTATTCTTTGTCCGTGCCTTGCTTTAGCTCAGCAACAATGCCGTTGTTATACTTGACGTACAGCACAAACTTGTCTGCCGTATAGTTGTGTTGCGCATACACAAGCACTTTTTGCACGCCTTTTTGCTCCGATTGCAAGGGATAAAAACGCTTATCGGCATAACTTTGGTTGCCGACGTTTACGTTTGCAATGCCTTGATTGCCGACAATCAAGTCCGTCCTTCCGCCAAACCACACGTTGCCGCTAGTGATGTTCGTCGCCAAACTATAAGGCACAATCTTCCACGTGTAGGTGACAACAAGCCCGTTTACGCTTATCCCCTTATTCACTGTTGCGTTGCTGCTAGAACCAACGTATGCAGTTGTATTATTAACTTCATAGTTTGTGTTGATAATTCTGACCGTTCGAGAATATTCACCCACGTTTATCGCATTTTGATGTTCGGAAATTGTATAGTCTGTCCCTTGCTTAAACTCAGGTCTTGTGTTATCGGTTGCTTTTTCTGTCAAGAACGTGATCGCATCATTTGTTGCAAGCAAGCCGCGATGCGTTGTATTATACTCAAATGTATATAAATTACTATCTTTGCCGAAATCCTCAGCCACCCATCTATTAAACACAGTGAGCTTGTTTTTACGAATTTTCCACTCGAAAGTAACCGTCGTACCGCTCAAATCGGCATTATTATTGTTTGCATTTTGAAGTTTATAGTTTCGTGTATCTTTAAGCGTATATGTGCGCGTATAGGTTGCGGCATTGGTGTTTGTCAAATCATTGCCTGTCACATCAAACAACTGCACATCACGAAGATGCTCGCTGACACTATCCAACCCCTGCGCTTTTCCGTTGTAGACAAACTGCACTTTATCTCCGTTCCCTGTGCGGTTATAGAGGTTTGCGTGCAAATTGTCCGTCCACTCCCAACCGACGTTCAATGCTGCTTTTTCGATCGTATAATCAACGGCAATCTTTTTACCTACAACAATATCCCCGATTTTAACAAAGACGGTGGTATTATATGTATCGACCTGTGTCGGATTTGTGCTGCCTGCAACGATATTTCCGTTCGAGTCAAAAGCGCAAACAAAGATCTCGTTGTGGTTTTTACCCTTGTAGTCGAACACAATTCCGTACACGCTACCGCTTGTGCCGGGTGTTGTCACGTCGCTTCTTGTAAAACCGAGTTGAGCGTTGTTGTACGTGTCTGCCGAAATGTCAATGGCTATTGTATTAACTGCGCAATAAATATCACTGTCTGTGTTTGCGCCATACCAAGCAGTAATGGTGAAACTATCGGTATTATCTCGAATTAGAGCATTTGCTTGATTGCTGCTTTCGGTTTTATTTGGCGTCAAGTGTGTCGTGCTATTCGAACCCTTTTTCGATTCAAAGAATTGGCTTGCGCCCGGATTGACGCTCTCTTGCACTCTAAATCCATTGATATTCTTGGTAAGAATATCTGTCCACCCGTATGTTGAATAATCGTCAATTATTGCGGGAACGTACCTATATTGTCCCACTTCCAGTTTTCTACCGTTCGTTTTTATCTTGGTGCTTGACGCACTATCTGTGGATGCGCCGGGCAGAATCCAACACGAATCGAGAACACTTGTATCGTTGCCGGTAATATATCCGAGACTGCCTTTTGCGACATTGTTTTCATTCCAAACGCTATTGATTCTTCCTGAATGATAGCAATACGTAACAGTTGTGAGCGCTCCCGTCAAATATCCGATTATACCGCCAATCTGCGACGAACCGACAATAGTACCGCTATTGTAGCAATACGAAACCGTCTTGCCGTTGACAAGAAAACCGACAATGCCACCTACGATATTCGAATACCCCCACGAAGTCTCTGTTGTGACTGTACCGGAATTGTAGCAGTTGTTGACGTTTCCGTTCGTCCAACCTGCAATACCGCCGAGATATGCGCCGTCGAGATTGCCGTCACCGTCAATATCTCTCGCTTTCGATGCTTTGACGGTAGCTGTATTTTTGCACGACACAATTGAGCCACCGCCCATTTTGCCGACGATACCGCCCACAGTTGCAAAACCGCTCACCGCACCGCTATTTGTGCAATTGCTGATCTCGCTGTGATCGGAATATCCGATAATACCTGCCGTTTCGTGCGTTCCGGTGATGGCTCCGCTGTTGATGCAGTTGGTTATTGCAACTTTGTGACCGCTGTTGTATCCGACGATACCGCCAATACCGTACACGTCGTTTGTGCTGTTCGATGTGACTGCGGCTTTATTCTCGCAACCCGAAATCACCATCTCTTTTTGAGAGTCGCTGTTCGCCTTGCCGATATAACCGACCAAACCTCCCACGCGCTCCTTGCCTGTGATTGTCGCATTTTTTTCGTTCACGCAATCCGTCAAAGTGATTTTGCCGTATGAATATCCCACAAAACCGCCGACGCCTTTATTGTCCGCCGAAGACGTTGTGCTAATCTTGCCGTTGTTGGTTGATTTTTTCGTTTGACCGTTTTCGTCTATGTAACTCTTTATAGTGACGGTTGCGCCTGCGTTGACGTACCCCACAAAACCGCCCGCACTTGTACGATTATTGTCGCTTGCTTGACTTGTCGTTGTCACGGTTGCGTTGTTGATACATCCCTCTATTGTAAGGTTGCAAGGTAAATCAAGCGTGTTGTCCTGATAAACACCCTGCGCAAAACCAACGAAACCACCGACTTGATGCGTTCCGCTTATAGTGCCGTTTACGGTGCAGTTGCGGATTGTCGTAGTTCCGTTCACCGCACCGACAAGGCCGCCGGCAGACGTTGCGCCTGCATTGTTTGTGACGTTGACAGTTAGATTTTGAATCGTTGCGCCGTTCACGTAACCGAACAATCCCGAATACTGTCCGCTTGTCTTAAAATTGGAAATCGTATGATTTTTTCCGTCAAAAGTACCGGAAAATTTGGTTGACGAGTTGCCGATCGGCACGCTTTGCTCCGACATCGAAATATTACCGTCGAGCACGAAATATGCGTTTGCAAAGCTCTTGTTTATTGCTTTGACATAGGGATAGTTTGTTGCATGATAAATGCTGTTTACGGCACTACCGCTTGCCACGATAGCGGACAATCTTTCAAGTTGCGCCTGCGTGCGAATAACATAAGGATTGTTTACGCTACCCCAAGGATTTTTTTCTATATCCGTCGTGCCGTACACGCCGAAATCGCCCTCGTTTACGGTTATGGTAAATGTATATGAATTGTCAATTTGATAATTGCCTGTTACGTCGCTTCCGTTTGCAACAATCCGAATATTCGTATATGTAATAGTGTAAGTTCTGCTTCCGCTTGCAGGAATCGCATCATAAAAATTGTACAACGTCTTGTCCGAAGTGACAGAGTGCCCATTCACTATATTCGACAAAATATCGGCGATATCGGGACTTAAAATCCTTGCGCCGTAATAATACGTTGCAGAACTCGAATTTTGAGAAATAATGCGTGTGTTTATCGTCCAGCTACCAAACAGTTTTCTTCCGACAACGTTGCCGTCTACAACAACGTCAACTATGACTGAATACGTGCCTGCATTCATCTTTCCGTCGGTTGCAGTGCCCGCATAATTTGCGTCGAAATAGAACGCAGTGGCTGTAAACGGGCTTGCCGACACATTGTCTATCGTTTGATTTGCGCCGTTATACGTCTTTGAATTGGCAACACCGCCAACGTCTTTGATTTGAACGTAAATGTTGCTTGAAGTGTTTGCGTTGTACCAATACGTCAACGTTGCATCTGTTGTCTGTTGTGCCGAAGCACCGTTTGCGTTTGCCGTCAATGCTCCGTCGATTTTCGCAGGTACAACAGAGGTTGCACCATTCGATGCGGTTGCCGATGCCAAAAACTTTCCGTTATTTACTGTTGCAGTTGCCTTAAATCCGTTGATATTGATTGTCAGAATATCCGTCCAAACTTTTTCGGTGTATCCGTCAATAACCGCCGGTGCGACATCGCCTACCGAAACAAAAACTTTTCCAACGTTACTAATTGTAGGATTAGGGTTGCTGCACGTTGAACCGTCGTTTGCTTTCGCATTTATTGCCCAAGAATTTGTTGCCGTTCCGCCATAACCGGATATTGCACCGATACGTCCGGTGTCATAGCGATGTTTTCTTTGTCCTTGTACGTCATAGCAATGATCAATCGTGCTTGAAGAGTTGCCGACAATACCGCCGAGATAATCGTTGCCTTCTATCAATCCGCCGATATTTGCGCAGTATGAAACTGCCGCTTGCGCAAAACCGACAATGCCGCCGACATAGTTAGCATTGCTCAAATATCCGCCGCTTGTGGATAATGCCGAAATATGCCCTGTGTTGTAGCAATTTGAAATACTCGCATTTGCCGATGTATAACCCGTGATACCACCGACGAAAACGCCTGTGGGAGAACCTGTGATTTCCCCTTGCGAAGTTGTTGCCGTGCCTCTAACGTCACCGGTGTTGTAGCTATTCTCAATCGGTGCTTGACATCTTCCGGCAATACCTCCGACCGATGTACCGCCAACGACGTTTCCGCTATTTGCAGCGTTCTTGATAGTTCTATCCGCAAAACCTGCAATACCGCCTACACTCGCTCCCGTACCTCCGTTGACGTTGCCCGTATTGGTGAACGTTCCGTAAGTTCCGTTCAAATTCCACTCACCGTGCCATTGTCCGACAAGACCACCAACCATATTTGTGCCATTGATTGCACCATTGTTGATTATTGTACCGTAAATCTTGCCCCTTTGTGATGGGAGATTGTATCCCACAATGCCGCCGACTTGTCCTATTCCCGTAACCGTTGCACTGTTTGCGCAGTTGAAAACTTCGCCGTTTTCCATGCACCCGACAAGACCGCCAGTTGCACTTCCGCCGACAATTGTACCGGCTGTTTTTATGTACGATATGGTCGCCCCTTTGACGTAGCCGAAAAGACCGACGTTGCTCACGTCGCCACTTTGAATGTTAAGAGTGATTGTCCGCATGGTACGATTGTTTGCATCGCTATCGTTTCCGCCAAAAATCGTGCCTGCAAAATAATGTGTGCTGTCCTTCCCGATAGGCACAAGCTCGATTTGCGCATCGGCAGTCCCCAAATCTGCCGCAACCACAAAATAGCAATTCGCAAAAGTTATGTCGCTTGCGGCGGTATTGATCTTTTCACCATAGAACACGCCGTCAACGCTATCAACAGGATCACGGGAGCCATTGACAATATCCGATAAATTTTTGAGGTGCTGTACATCGCTTATCACAAATGGGTTTGTTTCCAATCCCCAAGTGCTATCTTTGTCTTTTCCGCTTAAAACGCCAAAATCGCTGTCAACCCAAACAGCGTACAAATCAACAGTTGCACCATGGTTTTCCGCAGGCAGAATGCTTGTATCGCCGATTTTGTCAGCCCCCACCTCGAAACTTGTGCCGTATGCGTGCACAACAGCACCGCTCCGCGATGTAGACCACCCGACAAACGTCTTTCCGTCGTCCGTCTTTGGCAAATTTAAAAATGCTTTTTTTGTATTGTATGTAAATGTATTTCCGCTTGAATCATTCAAAAGCGTATTATCATTGTTATCAATATTTTGCCAATATCTAACAATCAGTTGGTTCAACCCAAATTGAGCTGTATATGTTGCTTTCGCCGTTATATTAGAACCAGTAAATGTTTGTGGATTATTTTCAAAAGCTTTGGCTGTACCATTATACCAACCATCAAAGTGATAACCATCATTTGGTGTTGCTGTGCTAGTAACGCTTGCCGTCGATGAATTGAATGTTTGCGTACCGCTTGGAGAAATGGATCCGTTTGCACCCGATACTAAATTTATTGTAGTTGTAACACCACCAAAAGAAACCGCAAGACTTGTAAGCTGAGCGTAACTGCCGGTTTTTATTTCTCTATCTTCTGCGTACCAGCCATCGGTATATCGAAAATACAGTGTCGTTCCTGCCTTAAAATCTCCTGTAAATGTTCCCGATAACATCCCTGAGTCTACCGTGTCACCATCTTTAGTATTATAATAACAGTCTTGTCCACCAGAATCGGCTCTAAATTCATCACAATTTCCCTTATCGGTTGAAACCCAATTGTAGTTTGTACCGTCTGTTGAAAAACTCAGACCTGCACCATTTCTCACATATTGAAAGCCTAGTCTGGAGCCTCTATCTGTAAACAGTTGTACTTGATAAGAGATCGTTATACTCGTTGCTGAAAAATCATTAAGAATTATCTTGTGAATTGCAGATCCAACAGTCAAACTATAATTCTTCATAGCCTCAGTAACGTGAAAACCGATGTTTGAAGTTCCAGTATATGCCGTTGTATTAGAAGGGGTACTTACAACATTCCAATACTGTGCTTGTCGAGTAATATTAAACTGTTTCGAATCAACAGCATCTGTCCAATATAATGTAGAGGCCTTTGTAGATGTACTTTGTGTTACTGAAAACACTGAATTTCTTTCAATGCCGAAAGCACCGGAGAGCGTGCCGGCAAAGACAAGGGCAAACGTAATAGCAAGCAACAATGCGCCTGCGGTCAGCTTTATGTAATTTCTCAATTTCGTTTGTGTTTTTGTCCTTGAATTTCTCATGTTTTTCTCTCCGTGTATGCGCCCACGACGCATTGATTTATATATTTTATAATATATATACATTCAAAGCAATCGTTTTATTGGACATTTTGAAAAATTAATTTGTTTTCGCTTTTTTGCATACTTTCCCTTGACAGTTTTTCGCCAAATGGTTTACCATAAATATACCCCCACAGGGTATATAAAAACACCCCCGTTTGTCATTGCGAGGAGCAAGGCGACGCGGCAATCTCCGGGGACGGATACACTTTCTCCGTTTGTCATTGCGAGGAGCAAGGCGACGTGGCAATCTCCGGGGACGGAATGAAAACAACAAGGACAATCTACAACATCAAAAGGAATATATCAAAATGGACGACAATCAACAATGCACGGCATGTTGCTCGTGCTGTTCGCATCAAAAGCACACTCCCCGAAGCGAAGAGCAGCTCAAATCTCTAAATTCACGGCTCAACCGCATCATCGGGCAACTTGGCGGCATAAAGAACATGCTTGAGGACAACCGCTATTGCGGCGACATACTCATACAGCTGTCGGCGGTGCAAAGCGCGCTTGAAAGTTTCGGCTACGAAATTCTCGGCGAACACTTGAGAACCTGCGTGGTTGAAAACGTGCAGTCGGGCAATACTCAAATACTGGACGAAGCCCTCGCCCTCATCAAGAAATTGAAATAGTTGTTACGTTTCGCTCTCGCGAGATTGCCACGTCGCAACTCTCGTTGCTCCTCGCAATGACAAAATGGAAGATTCCATTTTTTCCTTGTCATTCCGAGGGAACGCAGTGACCGTGGGAATCCGGCCGTCAGGCGCAATCGAATCGAGCGTGGGTGTCCCACCCCTCTGTCATTCCGAGCGTAAGCGTGGGAATCCGGCCCTCAGGCGCATTTCGCTCCGCTAGATTGCCACGTCGCAACTCTCGTTGCTCCTCGCAATGACAAAAGGAAAAATTGAAAAACACACAAATAGGTAAAATTTATGGAAAAACAAAAATTCAACGTATCGGGCATGTCGTGTTCGGCGTGCTCGGCAAGAGTGGAAAAGGTCGTGGGCGCGCTTGACGGCGTAAAAAGCGTAAGCGTGAGCCTTCTCACCAACTCTATGGTGGTGGAATACGACGCTCCCCTCACCGCAAAAGACGTATCCAAAGCGGTTGCCGAAGCAGGCTACAAAGCGACGCTTGCAAGCGACAAATCAGAAAAAAAGGACAAGATGAATCCCATTCTCGTCATGGTGATTCGCCTTGTTTTGTCCTTTGTGCTTCTCATACCGCTGATGTACGTTTCGATGGGCGTTGTGATGTGGGGCTGGCCTCTCTCGTTTGCGGACGATACAATGGCGATTGCCGTGTACGAACTCGTGCTTTCGCTTGTTATCATGGTTATCAACGGCAAGTTTTTTGTCAGCGGAACAAAGAGTCTTATCCACCGCGCGCCCAATATGGACACCCTCGTATCCATGGGCAGCGCAATCTCCTTCATATACAGTGTTGCGCTGATGATACAAGCCGCAGTGCGCCCCGAGCATCTCGCCCACCTTGCGCACAACCTCTACTTTGAATCGGCGGCAATGATTCTTGCGCTCATCACCCTGGGCAAAACCCTCGAAGCATACAGCAAGGGCAAAACCACTTCCGCAATCAAAGGGCTTATGAACCTTGCCCCTAAAACCGCGCATGTGATTGTTGACGGCGTTGAAAAAGAAATTCCGGTATCCGATCTTCAAGAAAACGACTTGTTTGTCGTGCGTCCCGGCGAGAACTTTGCCGCCGACGGCGAAATAGTTTCGGGCGACACTTCGGTCAACGAATCTTCCGTCACGGGCGAGAGCATGCCCATTGACAAAGCCGTCGGATCGTCGGTCATATCCGGCACAACCAACATCAACGGATTCGTCACGGTCAAGGCTAAAAAAGTGGGAGAAAACACCACCCTTGCAGGCATCGTAAAACTTGTCGAAGACGCATCGTCATCAAAAGCTCCAATCGCAAAAACGGCAGATAAAGTGTCGGGAGTGTTCGTACCAACCGTCATTTTGGTTGCATTGCTTGTTTTTGTCGTGTGGATAAGCGTGACCAAAAATATCGAAATTTCACTCAAACACGCCATCAGCGTTTTGGTGATAAGTTGTCCTTGCGCGCTCGGACTTGCAACCCCCGTGGCAATCATGGTCGGCAATGGCAAAGGCGCAAAAGCAGGCATACTTTTCAAAACCGCAGCCGCCCTCGAACAAGCCGGAAAAGCAGATATAGTAGTGCTTGACAAAACGGGCACAATCACCAAAGGCACGCCCGTCGTCACCGATGTAAAAACGCTTTCATCATATTCGGAAAACGAACTTGTTTTGCTTGCCGCACGACTTGAATCGGGCAGCGAACACCCCATCGCGTCGGCGGTTGTAAACCGCGCAAAACAAATATCAAACACCGAAATTTCCCCTGCCGACAGCTTTGAAAATTTGTCCGGACACGGCGTAAAAGGCACCCTCGACGGTCTTGACGCCCTCATAGGAAACGCAACTTTAATGCAAAAAAACGACATGCTTTCGCCCGAAGCGCAAGAGGTCGGCAACGAGTTTTCAAAGCAAGGCAAAACTCCTCTCTTCTTTGCTTTGGACGGTAAAATCGTAGGTATAATTGCCGTTGCGGACGAGATAAAACCCGACAGTGCGCAAGCGATTTCCGCTCTCAAAAAACAAGGTTTGCGCGTGATTATGCTCACAGGCGACAACGCATTGAGCGCAAAAGCAGTTGCAGAAAAATGCAGTGTCGATGCGGTCATTTCCGATGTTTTGCCAAGCGACAAAGACAACGTTTTGTCTGCCCTCAAAAAGTACGGCAAGGTCATAATGGTGGGCGACGGAATCAATGACGCACCCGCACTCTCTCGCGCCGACATTGGAATTGCGATAGGCGCAGGCACGGACATCGCAATCGACAGTGCGGACATTGTGCTTATGAAGTCATCTCTTTCCGATGTAGCAAAAGCAATCAACCTTTCAAGACGTACCCTTCTCAACATCAAAGAAAACTTGTTCTGGGCGTTTATTTACAATGTTATATGCATCCCGATCGCAGCCGGTGTGCTGTCTTTCGATCCTGTCAACATAACGCTCAATCCGATGATAGGAGCGGCGGCTATGAGCTTGTCAAGCGTGTGCGTCGTCCTCAATGCGTTGAGGCTGAATTTGGCGAATCTGAACAAGGAATCCAAACGCAAAAAACCGCCCGTAGACGTGGACGTAGAAGAGGTAAAAGCCGTCGTAAAAAATCGCAAAAATCAAAGCGAATCCGTAGCGACTTCACCGCAATCAACACAAACGGAAACCGCAATCGACTTCGCAAAGGGCAATTGCTCAACCGACGAAAGCAACCGTCCCGACACGTGCGACGCCGCTCAAATCGAAACGGAAACAGACAAAAATAAAGGAGAATATATTATGCAAAAAACAATTTCAATCGAAGGCATGATGTGCATGCACTGCGTCAAACATGTAAACGAAGCACTCTCAAAAGTGGACGGAGTATCTCTTGTCGAGGTGTCGCTCGAAAACAAAAACGCAATCGTAACGCTCACAAAAGACGTTTCCGATTCCGCTCTCAAAGCCGCCGTCGAAACCGAAGGCTATGATGTGACGGAAATAAGATAATTTTTTCAACGACAAGCAAATTTTACCCAACAAAAAAACGACGCCTTCCGCGTCGTTTTTTTTGCTAAATTCTTCCGCAACCGCAACATAATTAAATATATTTGTTCCGCCTCTACAAGAGTGTTAGACATATACCTTAATTGCAATGTCCCCCTTCCTCACGTGTTTGGACTTCGGCGTTTGCAATGCAATCCGCCTCGTTCGCTTTGGCTACAACACATTCACAGGATGTGTTG
>QWCH01003556.1_pt1 | contig 16149 bp, 15 predicted proteins | sample 1972671 | NCBI WGS metagenome assembly QWCH01 (sample SAMN09866713, study PRJNA288562) | Human gut metagenome isolate term3_stool, whole genome shotgun sequencing... | isolation source: gut | host: Homo sapiens | place: USA: California | reverse complement strand
TAATGTTGTTTTACCGTGGTCAACGTGGCCTATTGTTCCGATGTTAACATGCGGTTTGGTTCTTTCAAATTTTTCTTTTGCCATTATTTTTCCCTCCTAAAGGATATTATTTTTTCGTTAATTCTTCTGCTATATTTTTTGGAACCGGTTCATAGTGATCGAATTCCATTGAATAGTTTGCGCGTCCTTGTGTGTTTGATCTTAATACTGTTGCGTATCCGAACATTTGTGAAAGTGGAACGTATGCGTGTACAGTTTGTACGCCCTTTTCAAGTTCCATTCCTTCAATTCTTCCTCTTCTGCCGTTCAAGTCGCCCATAACATCTCCTAGGTATTCATCAGGAGTAACGACTTCAACTTTCATCATTGGTTCAAGAAGTACAGGGTTTGCTTTTTGAAGAGCTTCTTTTACAGCCATTGAACCTGCAATCTTAAATGCCATTTCTGAGGAGTCGACTTCGTGATAACTACCATCAAACAGTGTTACTTTTACGTCGAGAACAGGATATCCTGCGATTACACCGCTTTCAAGTGCTTCTCTAACCCCTTGGTCTGTCGGTCCAACAAATTCCTTTGGAACTACCCCACCAACGATAGCATTGACAAATTCATAACCTTTACCAGGTTCTTGAGGTTCAACTCTAAGTTTAACGTGTCCGTATTGACCGTGACCACCTGTTTGACGTACAAATTTTCCTTCAGCTTCAGCTGTTCCTTGAATAGATTCTTTGTATGCAACTTGTGGATTACCTACGTTTGCTTCAACTTTAAATTCACGAAGAAGTCTGTCAACAATGATGTCCAAGTGGAGTTCTCCCATTCCGGCGATAATTGTATCACCTGTTTCTTGGTCTGTGTAAGTTTTAAATGTAGGGTCTTCTTCTGCTAGTTTCATAAGAGCAACACTCATTTTTTCTTGTGAAGCCTTTGTCTTAGGTTCAATTGCAACTGCAATAACCGGTTCCGGGAATTCCATGTTTTCAAGGATTACCGGAGCTTCTTCCAAACAAAGTGTATCACCTGTTGTTGTGTATTTTAAACCAACAACTGCAGCGATTGCTCCTGCTTGTAGTTCATCAACTTCTTCCCTTTTGTTAGCGTGCATAAGAACGAGACGTCCAACTCTTTCTCTCTTGCCCTTTGTTGAGTTGAAAATATAAGAACCGGATTTTAAGTCTCCTGAATAAATTCTTATATATGCAAGTTTTCCAACAAATGGGTCAGAAACGATCTTAAATGCCAAAGCACTTAGCGGCTCGTCGTCTGCTGCGTGTCTTTCAACAGGGTTTCCTTCCATGTCAACACCTTCAATAGGTGGAACATCCAAAGGACTTGGTAGATAATCTACAATTGCGTCCAATAACAATTGAACACCTTTATTTTTATATGATGAGCCGCAAAGAACAGGTGTCATTTTATTTGTAATTGTAGCCTTTCTTATAGCAGCTTTTATTCTTTTCTTGTCGACTTCGTTTCCTTCAAGATAGTCTTCCATGATTGTATCATCGAATTCTGATACAGCTTCGAGCATTTTTTCTCTATACTCATCAGCTACATCTCTTAAATCTGCAGGAATATCTTCATCTCTGATATCATTTCCCATATCGTCGTAGTATACTTCAGCACGCATGTCGATAAGGTCAACTACGCCCTTAAATGTATCTTCAGCTCCGATAGGAATTTGAAGTGGTACTGCGTTTGCATTTAGTCTTTCGTGCATCATTCTTACTGATCTGAAGAAGTCAGCTCCTGTAACGTCCATTTTGTTCATAAATGCAATTCTTGGTACATGATATTTATCAGCTTGTCTCCAAACTGTTTCTGATTGCGGCTCAACACCACCCTTTGAGTCATAAAGTGCAACAGCTCCGTCCAATACACGAAGTGATCTTTCAACTTCTACTGTAAAGTCAACGTGGCCCGGGGTGTCAATTATATTTAATTGATAATCGTGCCAGAAAGCAGTAGTTGCAGCAGATGTGATTGTGATACCTCTTTCTTGTTCTTGAGCCATCCAGTCCATTTGAGCAGCGCCTTCATGGGTTTCACCAATTTTATGAATTTTACCTGTATAGTACAAGATTCTTTCAGTAGTGGTGGTCTTACCAGCGTCAATATGCGCCATGATGCCTATATTTCTAAGTTTTTCAAGCGATCTCGCCATAATACCTCCTAGTATCTAAAATGAGCAAATGCCTTGTTAGCTTCAGCCATTTTGTGAACATCTTCACGTTTTTTAACTGAGCCGCCTTGTTCGTTTGCAGCATCAAGAATTTCTTTGGCAAGTCTTTCGACCATAGTTCTTTCGCTTCTCTTTCTTGAATAAAGAGTAAGCCATCTGAGTCCTAAAGTTTGTCTTCTTTCAGGGCGAACTTCCATAGGAACTTGGTATGTTGCCCCACCAATTCTTCTAGCTTTAACTTCAAGTACAGGCATGATGTTGTTTAGTGCCTTGTGAAATACCTCTAATGGGTCTTCACCTGTCTTTTCTTTTACGTAATCAAATGCTTCGTAAACGATTTTTTGGGCTGTTCCCTTTTTACCGTCAAGCATAATGTTATTTATAAGTTTTGCTACTACCACGTCTTCAAATACTGGATCCGGTAGTACAATTCTCTTTGGAATGTGACCTTTACGTGACACTTCTCTTCCCTCCTTAATAATTATTAATTCTTTGGTACTCGTGGAAAATTCCACGCGGTTAGTACGTCTATCACATCCCTTTGATAAAAGGATATGAGTTAGACTTTTCTATCTACTTCTTTTTAGCGTGTTTTGCGCCGTATTTTGAACGACCTTGTTGTCTGCCTTCTACTCCAGCAGCATCAAGTGTTCCACGGATGATGTGGTAACGAACACCAGGTAAGTCCTTTACACGTCCGCCTCTCAAAAGAACAACAGAGTGTTCTTGAAGATTGTGTCCGATTCCCGGAATGTAAGCAAGAACTTCAGCTCCGTTTGTCAAACGTACACGTGCAACTTTTCTCAAAGCTGAGTTAGGTTTTTTAGGTGTAACAGTTCTAACTGCAACACAAACTCCACGTTTTTGTGGTGAATTTACAGGTGTGTTTCTTTTTTGAAGAGTATTGAAGTTGTAACCGAGTGCCGGTGTCTTCTTTTTCTTCTTAACATCCTTTCTACCTTGTTTAATCAACTGATTAATTGTTGGCATTTTATTTCCTCCTTTTCCTTTTATCTGCGGGTCGCTTTCCTTTTAAAAAGGGTCTTTCGACCACATACAGTTAATTTTAACATAAGCAAAAAGAAATGTCAAGCAAATTATTTATAAATTTAGCTAAAACATTTCTCATAATTAAAACTTTATTTTTTTTATTCTGCTCCGTTTAATATCTCTATCCATTCGGCTGTATCAAGGGTCCCTTCAATTATTCTGTCCTCATCAATCCTGTATGTCGGAATAACTTTGACCCCGAGAGCTTCTGCTTTGTGGTTGTCATCAAGAACTAACGCTTTTGTAGAATCCATATCTATGAATTCAAGCATTTCATCAACATTAATTCCAATCTCACTCGCGATCTTATTAATTACCTCAATGTCGCCAACATCTTCCCCTTTAATAAAAGCCGCCTTCATGAGTTCTTCTTCAAATTCATGGTCCTTGTTTACGCTCTTTGCATATTTCATTGCGAGATGAGCAAGATGTGTGTTTGCAGCAATTGCATCTTCCATATTGTAATCAAGGCCCTCTTCTTTCGCATATTTAACGATTCTATTCATGGTACCTTGCACCTCATAGTCATTCAAATTATGCTTTTCTTTTATAGTGTCCTTCAACTTTTTATGCTCCGACTTTATATTCGGATTCAACTCATAAGCCAAAAATTCTATCTCAGGCTTAACACCGGACTTTTCAATTGCTCTTTCAAGAGATTTTAATCCAATATAGCAATATGGACACATAAAATCAGAAAATATTTCAATTTTCATACTCTCACCTATTCTGCGTCAAATCCAACATTTTCAATAGCTTGTTTTAGTTCAGTGATATCAAAATCCCCGTCAACTTCGGCACATCCGCCTTCCAAGTTTACTTCGTATTTTTTAACGCCCTTAACTTTTTTTATAGCTTCTTCAACTGCATGTTTACAGTGGTTACAGCTCATTCCATTGATTCTAATTAACATAACATCCTCCTTAATTTTTTCTCATACTAATAGTATACCATAAATACTTTATGTTTAAAACTACTTATTCTTTAATCTTAAGCTGTTTGTAACTACGCTAACACTACTAAATGCCATAGCAGCTCCTGCAATCATCGGATTTAGTATACCCAACGCTGCTATAGGAATTCCGACAACATTGTAGAAAAACGCCCAAAAAAGATTTTGCTTTATAGTTTTCATTGTCTTTTTCGAGACATCAATCGCTCTAGCGACCGATTTTAAGCTTCCACCGACAAGAGTAATATCTCCGGAGTCAATTGCAATATCTGTTCCGGTTCCCATTGCAAAACCAATATCTGCCGTTGCAAGTGCGGGGGCATCGTTTATTCCGTCTCCAACCATACCGACGACTTCAGTTTCCATGAGTTCTTTGACCTTTAAAACTTTCTCTTCCGGCAAAACTTCCGCATAATATTTATCTATGCCTGCACTGTTCGCAATTTTTCGTGCAACGGTGTCGTTGTCTCCCGTAATCATAACAGTTTTTAGACCTATATCGTGCAAAAGTCGAATTGACTCGATTGAATCTTCCTTTATTTCATCGACAAGCCCAACCAGCATATTTAGTTCGTTTTCTTCAACAAGACCCACATAAGTTACTTCCGGTTTCATTTGTTTACGAATATCATCTTCAATTTGAATTCCCAATTCTTTAATGCTCTTAATACTAAGTGCATAATAATTCTTGTCGAGAATTTGAAAGCCTACACCTCTTCCTTCGATATTTATAAACGAGCCATTTATTTTTTTCGGCGGATTGTCGTGAAAATAATCCACAATTGCCATTGCAATCGGGTGCTCACTATTGACTTCCATCGAATAAAGGATTGAGCGATTTATGCCCTTATCTCCCTTTATATTTATCATGTCGACAACGTCAGGTTTGCCTTTTGTGATTGTGCCTGTCTTATCGAGAGCTACTGCTGTGAGCTTCTCTGCATTTTCAAGTGCTTTTGCATCCCTTATTAAAATTCCCTCGTTCGCAGCCTTTCCGGTTCCGACCATTATAGCCGTCGGGGTCGCAAGTCCCAGAGAACACGGACACGCTATGACCAAAACCGACACAGCCGATATGAGCGACTTTTCAACATCACTTCCAAAAACTCTGTGGAGTAAAAATGTCAAAATCGCAATGCCAATTACAGTCGGCACAAAAATCGAAGCGACCTTATCCGCAAGTCGTTGAACCGGTGCTTTTTGGTTTTGTGCTTCTTCGACCATTCTTATGATTTTCGAAAGTCCCGTTTCCGTCATATCCGTGGTGACTTTAACCTCTATTGAACCGTTTAAGTTGAGCGTACCCTGATAAACTTTATCGCCGACATTTTTATCAACCGGAATTGACTCACCCGTAAGCATTGACTCGTCAACCGTTGTCTTTCCCTGTACTATATCCCCATCTCCAGAAATATTTTCGCCCGGTCTTATAAGAAGAACATCTCCGAGTTTTACATCTTTTGCGCTTTTATTAAAAGTATTGCCGTCAACAATTACCGTAACTTCTTTCGGAGCCAAGTCCATGAGTTTCATAAGCGCTTCTCCGGTTTTCGACTTAGCTCTTAATTCAAGCATTTTTCCCAAAAGCACAAGCGTTATAATCATTGCCGAACTTTCAAAATAAAAATGATCATGTCCGACATACCAATTGTAAATGCTATAAAAATATGCTGCAGACGTTCCCATAACTACGAGCACGTCCATATTCATCGCTTTTGATTTTATGGATTTATATGCCCCCACATAAAAAGTGTATCCCACGTAAAACTGAACTATTGTCGCAAGAGCAAATTGTATTTCCGGTTTGTCCCAAAAGACACGAATGCCAGCCATATGAAAAAACATTATAGAAAATAGCGGCAATGTCAGAATTGCAGAAAGTATAAATTTTCTCTTAATTGAAGCATATTCCTTTTCTTTCAGCTTTTTGTCTTTCTCAGTATTTCTTTCACGTTCAAGCTCCGCGCCGAATCCTATTGACTTAACCTTATCCTCAATCTTCTTAGAATCAAGTTTGTTTTCGTCATATTTAATTCTCATCTTGCCCGTTGCAAGATTTACATTAACTTCGTAAACCCCGTCCGTTTTCGATAGAACTTTTTCAATTCTCGTTTGGCAAGATGCACAGTGCATGCCCGTTATTCTAAAATAATTTTCCAAATTAATACCTCCTTAAATATTAGTACCCATAAAAACGTTTGTTATTCATTTCTAAACTTGATAAAAATCCTTACATTTGGTATAATTTAGATATATTATAAGAGGTGAAATATGTTAGAAAATATGGAAACATTAGTAGCTCTTGCAAAATCAAGAGGATTTATTTTTGCAGGAAGTGAACTTTACGGTGGATTATCAAACACTTGGGACTACGGCCCTGTTGGTGTACTACTTAAAAATAATGTAAAAAAAGCATGGTGGCAAAAATTTGTACAAGAATCCAAGTACAATGTCGGCGTCGATTCGGCAATACTTATGAATCCTGACGTTTGGAGAGCAAGCGGACACTTGAGTTCATTCTCCGACCCGCTCATCGACTGCAAAGCATGTAAATCGCGTTTCAGAGCAGACAAACTCATTGAAGACTATTGCAATAAAGAAAACATCGATGGTGTAAACCCTGATGGATGGTCCAATGAAGAGCTTTTAGGTTATATAAAAGAAAAAAATATTGTCTGCCCGAACTGTGGGAAGCTTGATTACACTGACATAAGACAATTCAACTTGATGTTTAAAACTTTTCAAGGAGTTACTGAAGACAACACCGCTGAAATTTATTTGAGACCTGAAACTGCACAAGGCATTTTCATAAACTTCAAAAATGTTCAAAGAACTTCAAGAAAACAAGTGCCTTTCGGCATTGCTCAAATCGGAAAGAGCTTTAGAAACGAAATTACTCCAGGAAACTTCACATTCAGAACTCGTGAGTTCGAGCAAATGGAACTTGAATTTTTTGTAAAGCCGGGCGAAGACGACGATTGGTTCGAATATTGGAGAAACTTCTGTAAAGAGTGGCTCTTAAAACTTGGTATGCGTGAAGAAATGATGAGACTTAGAGACCACGAAAAAGAAGAACTCTCATTCTATTCAAAAGCAACAACCGACATAGAATACAAATTCCCGTTCGGATGGGGCGAACTATGGGGCATTGCAAACAGAACCGACTATGACCTGACAAAACACATGGAATACTCAAAATCAGATATGAACTATTTAGATCCGCAAACAAATGAAAAATATATCCCTTATGTTGTTGAACCTTCTCTAGGTTGTGACAGGGTAACTTTGGCATTCCTTGCAGATGCATACAGAGAAGAAACTTTGGAAGACGGCACAACAAGAGTTGTTATGAAATTCCATCCGGCTCTTGCACCATACAAAGTTGCAATTCTTCCGTTGACAAAAAAATTGACCGAAAAAGCTGAAGAAGTTTATTCAGAGTTAATTAAATATTTCTCTTGCGACTTCGATGAAAAAGGTTCAATCGGAAAGAGATACAGAAGAGAAGATGAAATTGGAACTCCTTACTGTGTAACAGTCGACTTCGATACATTGGAAGACGAAACAGTCACAATCAGAAATCGTGACACAATGGAACAACATAGAATAAAAATCGATGAAATTAAAAACTTCGTAGAAGATAAAATGGTATTTTAGAAAATACCCTCTCAAATTTGAGAGGGTATTTTTGTTCAAAAAAATAGACATCCGACAAAGTCAGACATCTATCAATTTATTGAATACTTATATTCCAAACGTCACCTTCATACCAACTGAGGTTTTCCGAATTGAATACATATCTTAAATTTGCTCTAATATAAGTTCTGGCAATAGGTGATCCAATTCCGCGAACCCAGGCGTTTTCGAGCAAATCTTCAGAAAATCTTCTGTACTTATCAATCCTTTTTCTTACATTCATCGGCTCCATAGATTCAACGTATTGCTTAAATCTATTTTCCTGTGGTGCCCCCATAAATTCAGAGCCTGTGTATAAAAGCCCATAATCAGGAATATCACCATTCTTAAAATTCGAAATGTAGATGACATTTGCCATTTCTTCTCTCATAACGCTTATATCTTTTTTTATTTCTTCCGGAGTTCTAATGGATTTTTTTACAGAAATGCCAATTGATTTTAATTTATTTTCAATTCTCGTTGCAATAAAATCATTAAGACCCACATTAGAATATAGAAGAGTGATTTTAAAAGGCTTGCCATTTATAAAAAGTGTATTTCCGACCTTGTTGAGATTCGGCTCAATCTTATCGTATGGCATTTCAATTTTGCTGTAAAATCTGTTTGAAAGACTTACAATACCTACATCATATTTTAACAGCTTATATCTCTCAGTAGTGAAATCCTCCTCATCAATTGCAGAAAATATAAATTTTCTGATGATAGGATCAATCAAGTCACCCGACGGTACATTCATAAGTAGAGTGGAATTATTCTCGTAAACAGTGAACATATTATAATTGTCGCGAATTGTTTCATCAAAACGTATATCATTGTTCCCGTAAATATCGATAATATCCGCTTCTCCACTATATAACTCCGATTTTTTGTCATTAAGTGTCTCTTCTCGAATGAAAATATTTTTTATCGCGGGTTTATTGTAATAAAAATTCGATTTAGATCGCAGACTGCAAAAGTTGAGTTTTTCATAATTATATAATGCGTACGCACCATTTCCCATCGGCTTATCATCAAGTTTTCGGATATCCGAGATTGGTCCCTTTCCATAATACGCCTTAGAAATTGGTCTAAAATTAAATGCTGAATCCATTTCAACGTTAGGATTTAAGAGATGAATAAGAAAACTTTTTTCATCCAAAATTTTAAATCCACTTATTTCGTTACTTTTATTTTTATAAAAATCCCATGCTCCTTCAATATTAAACAGAAGACTACTTCTCTCGACGCCTGTATAGTTTTTATCTAGAAGAAGTTTTAAAGAAAATAGCACATCCTCTGACGTAACAGGAGATCCATCCCACCAATCTATATCTCTTAGTCTAACCCTTATGTTGCCATTTATATTTTTAAAATCAGTTGACAACGAGTTATTTGTTGTGTAAGTTAGATCTCTATTTTTAAAAACAATCGGTAAAAATTGTAAAAAGCTTATAGTTTTATCTGCATCAGAAATTGCATAAAGTGGATTAAACACTCCATCAATGCCATTTTCAACGACTTTCAAAATATTTTTCGAGACAGGAATTTCTTCGCTTATATCAATCACATTTACCGTGTTTTTTTTGATTATGCCATCGTCAATAATATCACTTTTTCTTTCGCAACCGATAATGAAAATTACTAAAATTAAAATCGAAAGAAATTTACTTAACTTTTGCAATGTTAATAATTGTCTCTACAGCTTTTTCCATTTCTTCCGTTACGGCATATTCATAACGTCCATGGAAATTATATCCTCCGGTGAAAACATTCGGACATGGAAGTCCCATATATGAGAGTCTTGCTCCGTCTGTACCACCTCTAACTTTTGTTACAACAGGAACAACATCAGCTTCTTTCATTGCAGCCATTGCGAGTTCAACAGGTCTCATGTCTTCTTCAATTTTTTCTCTCATATTGTAATAACTATCATTCATATCCAAAATAACTTTACAATCATGTTTGGATTCTATGAACTCACAAGCTTTTCTCATAATTTCCTTTTTCTTTTCAAAGGCTTTCTTGTCGAAATCTCTTATAATAAAACTCATTACAGTCTTATCAACATTGCCCTCAATACTATTCAAATGGATAAATCCTTCAGAACCTTCAGTATTTTCTGGTCTATCAAAAACAGGAAGCATCGAGAAAAGTTCGTATGAATAAATGACCGAATTCTTCATCTTTCCCTTTGCGCTGCCCGGGTGAACATTTCTGCCTTCAATTGTAACCTTCGCATTTGATGCGTTGAAGTTTTCGTATTCGAGGCCACCCAAATCTCCACCGTCAATTGTGAATGCAAAATCTGCACCGAACTTTTTAACATCAAACATATCGGCGCCTCTTCCAATTTCTTCGTCAGGAGTAAATCCAATTTTTAAATTTCTTCTCTTTATATCAGGATTTGCCAATAAATATTCAACTGCAGTCAAAATTTCAGCAATTCCCGACTTGTCATCCGAACCCAAAAGCGTTGTTCCGTCTGTTACAATCAAAGTATTACCTTTCTTATTTTCTAATTCCGGAAAATCTTTTGGACTTAAAACATATTTTCCATCGCTGTCAAGCTTTATATCTCCACCATCATAATTTTCAACGAGTCTTGGCTTTACATTTTCTCCGCTCATATCAGGAGCAGTATCCATGTGTGCAATAAGGCCAATTGTCGGTTCGCCTTCAACATTTCCCTTTAACTCGGAATAAACATAGCCATGTTCATCAACTTCCGCTTCAAGACCCATAGACTTTAATTCGTCAACAAGCATATGTGCCAAATCAAATTGTCTCTTCGTACTTGGTATAGTTTCGCTTTCTTCATCCGACGTTGTATAGACTTTTGCGTATTTTATAAGCCTTTCAACTACCTTAGATTTTAAATCCATAATAACCTCCAAAAAAAATTAAAAATTTTTAAAATTTTTGCAAAAAACACTTGCATTTTAAAAATTAATATGTTACAATAAATAATGTTGAATGAAACACGTGCCATTAGCTCAGTTGGTAGAGCACTTGACTCTTAATCAAGGTGCCCAGGGTTCGAATCCCTGATGGCGCACCAACCAAAACGTTGTAATCTTATGATTGCGGCGTTTTTTTATTGCATTTTTTAATTGAAATCACAACAATCCCCAATAAATCCAACAAAATAAATTCCATTTCCATTAAATATTACTTTCCTTGTAAATATATTATGCACGTTTTTAAAATATTAGTCAAGACATATAACTCCTCCACATTTATTTTTAAACTATCTTCCCTAGAATATATTTTTAAATTTTTATATAATTTATTTAGAGGGAAAAATAGAACGAGAAAACTTTACCCTCTAACTGTTCGTTTGTCATGATAAAAGAACTGCTAATAATAATTTAGCAGTTCTTTTATTTTTCAAATATTTAAATGGAAAAAATTTTATCATAAACCACACCTCAAACATAATTTTCAATAGTTCTAGAATTTTTGACAAAATAAAAGCACCTGTAATATCGTTACAGATGCTTTTTCCTTTATGTGCTAAGTGCACTTTATAAAAGGAGATAAAAAAATGAAAAAAACAATGTCACCTTATATATATCCAAAATTTATCATTTTAAACATTAATTTAATTAATTTTTATCTTTTCCTTTATTTTTTGAACTATTTCATCGTATGCCATTACATAAGTGTCTTCAATTTTTCCATCGTCAATAAATCTTCCGAGTTCAGGATCGAACGGAACTTGTCCCAACATGTCAAGTCCTTCTATATGTTCTTTCTCTCCAAATAAATATTCTTTGTGACCACATTCTTTGCATTCATAGTAGCTCATATTTTCGATTTCGCCAATAACATTTTGATTTAGTCTGAGTGCCATTTCATACGCTTTTAGAACAGCAATAGAAGCCATTTTAGACGGTGTTGAAACAACTACAACTCCATCGACAGGATAGTGTTGATAAATTGTGAGAGGAACATCGCCCGTTCCCGGCGGCATGTCAAGAAGAAGAAAATCTAAATCTCCCCAATTCATTTTAGTCCAAAAATCATTTAAAATATTTGACAAAATAGGTCCACGCCAAATTACAGGATCTGTTTTATTCGGAAGCATGAGATTTATACTCATAACTTTTATTCCTTCTCCCGTTTTATTCGGGAAAATCTCTTCTTCTGAACCATAAACTTTTTCCTCAATTCCAAAAATTTCCGGAATTGAAGGTCCCGTTAAATCACAATCGAGAACTCCAACCTTGTAACCCTTTTTGTTCAAAGTTGTTGCCAAAAGGCTAGTCGTTACACTTTTTCCAACGCCACCCTTTCCAGATGTAACCGCAATAACTCTTTTTATATTTGATAATTTATTTTCCCACTTTTCAAGCGGCGTATTATTTCCTCCGCATGCCATTATAATACCTCCTCAATTAATGCCACCGAAAAAACTTCTACGGCTTTTCCCTCTCCTACTGCATCTTGCTTTTCGTTTGTAGTAGCTTTCACATTTATTGATGAAAGACTAATTCCCATCACTTCCGCAAGTTTCTCCCTTATCGGCATAATATAATCTTTAAGTTTCGGCTTTTCCATAACTACTGTCGCATCAATATTTACAATTTTAAAGCCTTCATCCGAAATCATTCTCATAACTTCCTTCAAAAGAACTTTTGAAGCTACGCCCTTATATTTTATATCCGTATCTGGAAAATAATAACCGATGTCTCTTAATCCCGCGGCTCCAAGCAAGCTATCCATGATTGCATGAATCAAAACGTCCGCATCCGAGTGACCCAAAAGACCATTGTTATCTCTAATCTTTATGCCTCCAATGTAAAGAGGCCTGTCTTCTACGAAAATATGAATATCATATCCATGTCCAATTCTCATTTAACTTCTCCATTATCTATAAACAATTTAGCCAAAATCAAATCCTCCGGCGTCGTGAGTTTAATATTATCATATGTTCCAAGAAACATATGCACGTCTATTCCAAGTTTTTCAACAAGTGATGAATCATCTGTTCCCTCAATTCCTTCAAGCTTACAATAGTAGTAAGCTCTTCTTAGATCCTCCGCAAAAAACACTTGTGGACTTTGTGCTGCCCAAAGAAGACTCCTTTTTGGCGTTATGTGTACGACATTTTTTCCGTCATCATTTACACTTTTTATAGTATCTTTAACCGGAACTCCGACAACTACAGCCCTGTTTTCTAAAACGTCAACAAGTGCTCCATTAATAGTTTCAACGTGAACAAACGGCCTTGCACCGTCATGAGTTAAAACTATATCCGTGTCATCCGGCAGAAATTCGAGACAGTTTGAAATCGTTTCCTGTCTCGTGCTCCCACCCTCAACAACTCCAATAACTTTTGAAGTGTCTCCAAGCGGTAGTATTTCATTCTTTAAATAATCTATTTCATCTTTTCTTGCCGCAACTACAATTTCATCAACATAGCTCGAACGTTGAAACTTATCAATCGTATGCATTATGACTGGCAGTCCATCAATTTTAATAAATGTTTTATTAATAGACGACTTCATTCTGTTGCTCGAACCCGCCGCCGCAATAATTGCGGTCACTTTCATATTATCTATCATTTTTTACCTTTGCAAAAATAAGTCTGCCGGCTGAGGTTTGAAGAACCGATTGAACAGAAACTTCAACAATCTCTCCAACCAACTTAGATGCCTTTTCAACAACAATCATTGTGCCGTCATTCAAATAAGCAACACCCTGACCTTCTTCAGTGCCTGTGCCTGTAATTTTTACCGACATATTTTCCCCCGGTAAAACAACCGGCTTCACTGAGTTTGCTAAATCATTGATATTTAAAACTTTAATCCCCTTAACTTTTGCCACCTTATTTAAATTATAATCATTTGTAAGAACAACACCACCAAGTTCATCCGCCATTTGTAAAAGCATCAAATCAACCGGAATCTTTTCAGATTTTTCGTATTCCATAACTTCTATATTTTTAGGATATTTTACTTGGAGCTCGTTTAATATATCAAGTCCGCGTCTCCCTCTATTTCTTCTCTCCGCATCCTCAGAGTCGGCAATATATTGCAGTTCCGACAAAACAAAACTAGGAATAATAAGTTCGCCTTCAATGAATCCGGTGCCCATAACGTCCAAAATACGTCCGTCAATGATAACTGACGTGTCAACAACCTTCAAACTTCCGGAGATATCACGGTTTTTTATAACTCTTTTAACTCTTGTATCAGGTTCGTTAGTGCTCTGTGGTTTATTTCTAAGAGAATCAAAAATCCTACGAAACTCTTCCTTTCTCCTTATAAAAATAGACATGCTCGTTGCAACGACAATTACATAAACAAAAATTGTAACGATAGTTGTTACAAGAGGAATTTCGATTTTTGAAACCAATACACCAATAAGAGCTGAGATTAAAAGGCCGACTACCAGCCCGACCACTCCTACCATAAAATCGAAAGCACCCAATTTTTTTATATCGTTGTCTATTGAATTTACAACTTTTATAACAAAACGCTCCAAGCTACCATATAATAAATAAAAAATAATTGCAAATAAAACTGTAGCAATAGCGTAAAATACATAAATAGTTCCCAATGAAAAAGGTCCGAGTGATTCAATTATAAACACGGACACAAACTTCATAACGGTAAATCCAATTGCACCGCCTATAGCGGAGAATAAAAATTTTAATATTCCCCTGGCAACTTTACTCAATAATATCATCCCCCATTTCTTCTTCACGACTTTCGAAAACATAAGAATTTATTCTTTTCATCGCCCCATCTTCATCAATATCAAAGCTCAAAATAAGCTCCGACAAAAGAAGATTCGTTGCATTTGTAAGCATCTTCCTGTCGCCGCTTGCCAAATTCTTCTTTTTTGAAAGTAACATTAAGTTTCTTACAACCGATGCAACCTCAATAATATCACCGGTCTTAAGCTTATTTATATTCATCCTATTTCTTTGAGTCCAACTTGATGGCATCTTCGTTCTTTTACCCTCAAGAGTCTCTATAATATCTTCTTTCATATCGTTTTTAACAATATCTCTGAGTCCAAGTTCTTCCGCATTGTCTACCGGAACCTTGACTTGTACAGAGCCAACAGGAATACTGATAGTATAATACTTCTTCTCTTCCCCTAAGAAAGTCTCAATACTGATGTCGACAATAGTACCTGCCCCATGCATCGGGTAGCTAACCTTATCTCCAATTTTAAACATAATCTATCCCCCCATATTATATATTATAGCTATTAATCAACTAAAAGTCAAATAAGGTTAATACTAGTTACAATTACAGAATATAATATTAATAAATAACATAAAATTATTGTAAATATAAAAATATAATTCACACTATCTTATATTAAATTCATATAAAACAAAAAAGACGATTTAAAAGAATAACCGTCTTTTTAAACATATAATAATATAGCGACACATAGTGCCTATTGTGCGTGAAAAATTTAAAACTAGTTATTAAATCCGTGACAGTCCCACTTTATTTCTTCCCACTGTGCAGAATATGTGTATAAACACTTTTGACATCTAGCATAATTTTGGCATGTTCGTGAAAACTTTAAATCTGTGCCATATACTTTTTCAGTGCATGCTCTTTGTTCTCCCAAACATATATACTCCAAATGCTTTTCTCCGATGTATTTCATGCTTGCAGCTTTACATTTCGGACATACCATAACTTTGAAAACGCTCGGAGTCACAGCGTGAATTTCATCGTCTTTTCTTATCTTTCTGAACTCCTTAAATTTAGAAAGTTCCATATTTGCAAGCTTTGCCAATTTCTTCTCCGAATAAGATCTGAACTTTTTAAACTCCTTAATTGCATCCTCATATCTTTCTGCCTCTGAAAACATTTCCACTTTTCCTCCAGCAAAAACTACGGATGAAAAACAAATCAAGAGAACAATCGTCGCAACTAAAATCACTTTTTTCCCCATCATACTACCTTCTTTCATAAAAACATATCACGCAAATGTATATTATCATATTCTATTTTTAGTATATCACTTCTATAAATCAAATGCAAATTTTAAAAATTTATGTAATAAGTCTTTAAATTTAGATTATATGTAAAAAAAGAGAAGATATAAAATCTTCTCAAAATTGTGCGGCTTCGTCCTAATCTCCCGGGAGGTCGCCCTCCGAGTACCTTCGGCGATGCAAGGCTTAACTTCTGTGTTCGGCATGGGTACAGGTGGGTCCCTTGCTCTATTAAAACCGCGCTAACCTTCAACTAAATATCTAACGTTTTCTAAAAATTCTTTGGTCAAGTCTTCGGCTCATTAGTACATGTTAGCT
>QWCH01003550.1_pt1 | contig 16177 bp, 16 predicted proteins | sample 1972671 | NCBI WGS metagenome assembly QWCH01 (sample SAMN09866713, study PRJNA288562) | Human gut metagenome isolate term3_stool, whole genome shotgun sequencing... | isolation source: gut | host: Homo sapiens | place: USA: California | reverse complement strand
GTACGGCTTCGGAAGCCGTGTGGAATGGTGTGCTTGTTTTGTAAGCTGGTGCGCCGATCAGTGCGGCTATATCGACACCGGGGTTGTGCCGAAATATGCAGGCTGCGTGAACGGCGTCCAGTGGTTCAAAGATCGAGGACAGTGGATCGACGGTGCAGCCGAGCCTGTCCCCGGAATGATTATTTTCTTTGATTGGGATAACAAGGGTTCATCGGGTCCGCAGGACGGACAATCCGACCACACCGGTATTGTTCAAAAAGTTGAAAACGGTATCGTTTATACCGTTGAGGGCAACTCAGGTGATAGCTGCCGAGTAAATCAGTACAGCATAGGTCACTACGAAATCCTCGGATACGGAGTACCGAACTACTAACAAAAAAGCCACCGACTCACTTCTGATGTGGGTCGGTGGCGCTTTTTTTGTTTACGGGTTGCATTTCTTGCAGGGGTCATATCCTTGGGAAATCAGATCATCTCTGCTTCCGGTATAAGTCTGCTTGTTCTTATCACTCATTTGTTTGACTGACGAGCAAGAAGGATAGTGAAACTTTTTCGTATTGACATTCAGAATGTAGGTGCTTTCAACATTTTGGGCTGGAGGATTAGATTGTTCGGTTTGCTTCGGGGGTTCTGTTTGTTGAGTACCAGCAAAAGAACTATCCCCAGTTGCGTAGTTTATCGAAATATCTGGCTGGACATTGTAGCAATATACATTAAAGCAAATGCCATCTCCATTGTCCTCAACAGAGTATGCTTCCAGCAAAACACCGCTTGCAAGGAGATTGTTGCCTTCAAAAATTGGCGTCGAACGATAAAGGATATGATTTCCGGTTTCTTTCACATAGTCTGCAACCATATTCTCGAATGGCAGCATTCCCTGAATGTTTAGATAGCGAGTTCCGGTTATGAGATTTTTCGTGTTGGCATTTTCACCGGAAAGCTGATAGCCGATCAAGTGGCAACGATTATAGAGGTACTTTCCATCTACATTATCGTATTTTACAGTATGCCAACCTGTTGGTTTAACACTTCCGGCATCAGTTAGAACCTCATTCGGCATTAAATCTTTTCCGATTGAAGCTGCACAAACGCCGCATCGCCCCAACGAGTCAAGAGTAAGCGTCAAGGCTAGCGGCGACTTGCAGTAAATTGAATAGCGTGAAAGAATACTCCTGTATAGCAGCGGATAGTATATGCGAGTCGCCGCTAGCCTTGACGTTTACTGTATAATGGTCACAAAAAATATATGATGACAAATAAAATAAATGTTCAAAAAATAAAAAATCTTGAATGCTAAAAAGAAATTTGATAAAATTAAGTAAACGGTGGGTGGGAGAGCCGCCTACACAGATCTGCAGCGTTTTATATGAAGAGTTGTGCATTTTAATTCCCATTTATTGAAAGGAGTTAACTATGAAGAATCAAAATATGAACGAGCAGGCTATGGACGTTATGAAGAACACCAATCATGCGGAGGAGAGAATTGATGGTGATAATGTCACCATCATTGAAACCGATGAGTTCTGCACGATGACCGAACTGATTCCGGAGGTCACATAAGTGTAGGGTAATTCCCTAAAAAATAAGGTCTTAGGCAAATAAGTAACTAACTGGCGGCTCTCTCATTCATCTCAGTTATTACAGATTTTTAGAGATAAGCGAAACCCAAGAATAATTTTTAGTAAAGCAATAAAATGCAAATCAAAATGGAATAAGATGTAGAAGAAGCGATACAGAAGATGACTACGGTTGTGGCACTTGGAGTATTGGCTGACAGATACATTGACAGATTGAATTGCACTTATCGAGGGCAGTGGGTATGGCCACGCTGAGTACAGAAATGTGCGAAAAGTACGACTTTACTACACTTTATGTAAGAGGATTCCTTATCTCTTTTTTATAGTAAACGTAAAACAGGAGTTTTCTTCGGGGGATAAGTCTATTTGCATAATATATGTGACAGCGATTGTTAATTGAAGATAAAAGGAATAGGAGCAGATAAGGAGCGTGTGTGAGAGTGGTATGTTCGATTTGCGGAAAAAGTGAAGTAGTTTATGAATTCCCCCTTCAGATTGATTTATCTCGTAGAAAAACGAAAACGAAGGCGTTATGTAAACAATGCTTTAATGAATATATTATGGATAAAGCATTTTCTGAGTTTGATAAATTAGATTTACATTCCCCCAAAAGTGTTCTTGTAGCATATTCTGGCGAATGTGATAGTGCATTTATGCTTACACTTTTGCAGGAATATAAAAAGCAAAGGAATCTTGATTTCACAATATATCCTACTTTAGTTTGCCATAATTCATCTAAAGTAGCAATTTCAAGAGACAAAACAGCACGGCAACTTACGACTTTGTTGGGGGTACCGTTAAAGGTGCTTAATGCAAAAGATATTTTGGGAAAAGATAGTGATGAATATTTCGTGACATTTCGATCCAGCGGGTATGATCTTAACAAATTTAATAGATGTAGAGTCTGCGGAGATATTAGGGATATTCTTTTGTATAGTGCACGAAAAGCACTGTCAACTGATTTGATGGTCGTTGGAAGAAATAAAGACGATGAAGTTGCAGATTACCTTCTTCAATTAATTTCGCCTCCTCACAATATGCATATTTATGAAACACGGGCATTTTTACGATATCCCATAAGGGAATTCACCGACCATGAAATACGGTTATATCTTGAATTGAATTCTATTCCATGCTCATTTGAGCGTTGTGTGTATGAGAAGTTTATGCCTCGTAGAGAGGTAAGTGCATGGATAAACAACGGAAAAGCAGATATTTTTGAATTGTCTAATCGACTATACGGAGCTCGTGAATCAGTGATGAAAAAACAAGCAAAGCTGTCTTACACTGAATGTCCCCATTGCGGATTCCCGCATGCTAAAGAAACAAGTTGTCCTGGGTGTCGATTGCTCAAGCGATATGGCCTTAGCTCAGATGAAATATGTAAAAAAATAATTGATTAAACTTGAATAGGGAGGAATACAAGGTTGAAACATTGTAACTTGAGTACCATTCCGAAAAAGGGCATACAAAACCAAGCCCCCTAAAAGCGGGCGAAAAATCGCAGTCATGCTAAAAACCTAAGCAGTAGGTGGAGAGGTCACCAGATAACCTTGCCGTTGGAGAATCAAGATAGCTTCCACCACAGAAACCTCGCGGTGTGCAGGAGGCAATCACCCTTGCGATAGAGTTCAGGATTGTACGGTTCGTTCTTCTTGAGCATGTTGTAAATTACGGTGAGCAGCATTCTTGCAATGGCAATGATGGCTTTCTTGTGCCCCCGGCGCTTTTTGAGGGCAAGGTAGCGATTTCGAACTTCCGGAAATTGCTTGGCGCGGATTGCGCAGAGCGCACACTGAACGAGTAATGGCTTGATGTAAGCTCCAGCCCGGCTGATTCTGGTGGCTTTCTTCTTTCCTGCACTCTCGTTGTTCTGCGGCGTAAGACCAGCCCAAGAGCAAAGCTGCTTTAAGGTGGGAAACACGGACATATCCACTCCGATTTCAGAAATGATGCCAATAGCGGCAAAGGATTGGATACCCGGAGCCGTCATAACGAGATTGAGCTGGGAAAGATATTTCTCAGCAGCGGAGAGGATCAGGGAGTCCAGATTGAGTTTGCACAGCTCAAGGGTGTCCATATGAGAACGGATGATGCAGAGCTTTTCAGCCTGTTCTTCATACATCTCTCCGTCCACGGCGGCAAGCACCTGTTCGTTGGTTGCTTTCATCCCTTTGGCCCGGAAGCCAGAAACATCCGTGATTTTCTCCGTTGGATTTTCCAGAATACGGGCGGTGATTGCGGAGGCTGCCTTGCCAAACACATCCGAGAACACATCGTCCAGTTTGAAGGTGGAAACGGTCAGACAGTTTTGCGCCCGGTTTTTCTCACCGGTAGTAGAGGTGGTAAGTTTCCAGCGGTAACGTACCAAATCACGAAGCTGGCGAATATCTGTCGGAGGAACAAAACTCCCGGTAACAAGATCGTGTTTGAAGATGTCAGCAATCCATTTGGCATCCCGCTTGTCTGTTTTCTTACCCCGACTGGCTTTCACATATTTGGGGTGTGCGAGGACAATGTTGCAGGTGCGCTCCAAAATGTCGTAAATAGGAATCCAATATTCCAGGCGGATTCCATGCACACATCTTTGCAGTTGTTCTCAGAGAGCCAATCCGCACACCGGCGTAAATCTCCGGTGAAGGTTGAGAACCGCTTGCTCTTGTAAGTTGTTACGCTGTGGTCATTGGTAGAAGCAATGCAGGCAACAACAAAGGATTTGTGGACATCCATCCCGCAACAAATAGGGTAAACGATTTTGAGCATAACACATCCCCTCGAAAAAATTCTTTGAGGGAACAGGCAGGGACTGGACGCTCACTGAAAGATTGAAGTAGTCCGTCTCTCCAAAGATAAGGTTACAGGGTGCTAAGTCCTACTCATTGGTGCTTGAAAGAGCGTCCGGCACACATAAATATTCAGTCCAGCGCAAGGCTGAGCCTACTCACCTTCACGTGCGCTGTAGTGTGCCTGTTGCCTCAAGCATATTCTAACAAATTACGACTTGCTGCGTTAGGGCTACCTGTGTTTCATTTCCTTTGGTGCCTTGGAGCGCAGCGGAAAGGAATGGTCATAAATATGAATCATCTTCAAAGCGTTACTTTAGGTGTTACACAGAGATGTAACTTGCGATGTATCTGGTGTTTTCAGGATTCGTCACCTAATGCGGAGTTGGCAGCCACGGAGACTCCAATCGAGGAAATCTTTAAGATCATAGATTTGATTGCTCCGTATACTAACAGGATTACGCTTACTGGCGGTGAACCATTTATCCGTCCAGATGTAAGAGAAGTTTTTGATCATTGTATTAAGCAACAAAATCTGAGTGTAAGTGTAACAACAAATTCATTGCTCATCTCTGAAGAAATGATGGAGTACCTTGCAGAGAATCATGTGGGTGTGATTGTCAGTATCGATGGCCTGGCAGAAAAACATGATAAAATTAGAGGTGTCGGTACATTTAACACCACAATAAAGAAAGTTCGTCAGATGAAGGCTTTAGGGATAAATGTTGCCTTGCAAATGACAGTGTCAAAATATAATATTGATGATTTGGCGAAGGTCATCAATATGGCAGAAGAGTTGGATGTATTTTTTGCCATTCAACGTATGATCCCATTTGGAAGAGGAGCGAAATTTTCGGCTTGGACACTTTTACCCGAGGATATTCAGAGAGCACAAGAAACAATAAAAAATAGTACATACAAGCGTGTCCATAGCAAGGAGGTGCTCCATAGACCAGGAACTGACAGTGTTGTTGATTTTATGCAACGTTATCCTGATTGTGTCATTGGTGGTTGTAAAGTAGGTATGGGATATGCTTATGTGGACTCCAGTGGAACAGTATATGGATGCCCTTTCCTGCCTTATAAGCTTGGAAATGTTCTTTCTGGGAAGAGCATAATTGAAATTCTCGAGACATCTAATGTAATAAATAACATCAGAAATCCTCAAAAGTATACAGGAAAATGCAGAGATTGCAGATGGTGGCATGCATGCAGAGGCTGCCGAGCGACTGCAAATGTATACGGGGATTTTATGGGAGATGATCCGCTGTGCTGGTACGAGCCATGACGGGTAAGGAGATTTTCAAGGAGCATTTTTTTCGAATTCGATATGATTTCTTGGACGATACTCAACAAATAAAAGAAGAATCTAGTGTTGGATACAGTTGTGTCAAAAATGGTCTATTGTATTCTTCGCTGGAAGAAGCGGAGAACAAAGCCGAACAAAAGCTACGAGTTCAATTGGTTAAAAACAATTTGTACCAAGTGGCTTACACACTTTTCCAAGAAATCTGTTCCATATCGGAAGTAACTGTTAAGATTTTTGAACCAGTTGCATCGTTGCAGTATATTGAAATTAACGGTTTAAATGACTGGAGATTTACAAGATACATAAGGGTTGCACTCTCTGTAAAAAAGACAGGTGAGATATACTGGGATTTCTTTGATGTTAACGAAAAGTCATGGGAAATCAATGTTCTTGCGTGGGCTCATGAAATAATTCGTTATTCTAGTCTTCCGATTTTTGAAACAGCTAATCTTAATGATATGGTACTTGATTCAGGAAAACCAGGTGTGATTTTTCATGAAATAGGGCATCTGCTAGAGTGTGATAATATTAAGAAGGATGCCCTTCATTCTTTCCCATCTAATTTTAGTGTTGTCGATAATCCATTGCTTCGGCAATATAACGGAAGCTATTCAGTTGATGACAATGGAAATATCGCCAAAAAGACAGCAGTGATTGATTCGGGGAAAATAGTTTCATCCATTGGGACGTATGACTCATATGATTGCAGCATAACCACTTGCGGGAGAAGGATGAATTATAGTTCTTTACCACTTCCGCGAATGTCTGTGACATTTCTTGATTCTGGAGACTATTCACCAGCAGATATAATTAGCGGAGTAGATAATGGCGTTTTTGTCAAATCCATTGTTAATAGTTATGCGATCCCCAAAACAGGAATTATAAATTTTTGTAATGGAGTCACTTATCCGATAAACGGTGGTATAGTTGATACAAATTATCGATGTGTTGAGCGCAACAATAGAGTACCGTTGTATGGCCTTCTTGGTGGAATAAAAGAGGTCGGAAATGATTTGCGGATTGTCATGGGACGAGGATTATGCAATAAAAAGGGGCAAGAGATTGTGTGCTCTTATGGAACACCAACGACTCATATTATGTTAGAGTAGGAGAAGGAAATGGATTCAAAAGCCTCATTGTCAGATTACATTACCAAGAAGATAAAATGTACAGATATTGAAAGTTGCATTATCGTGCTGTTTGGCTCAGCGACAATCAACTGGGACTTTGCTAATGATCTTGATATAATGATTGTGGCACGGGATCGTGATGAGATTCAGAAGATTGTAAACGTTCTGAATTTATCTCTGTTTTGTAAGGAATCATATGGGAAATCTGTAGATGTATTTGCAATGCCGGCGGATATGTTCTACAAAAAGTTGCTACGGGGTGATGTGCAACTTATGCAATGTATCTTGGATTCATATGATTTGTACTCTTCTGGAATTTTTGTTGGATTGCAATACTTACAAGCGTGTGGAATAATTAAAGCATCGCCTACTCAAGTGAGGGAGCTCTTAGCTTATTGCTCCAATGTGGCTCATAAATTGGAACAGCAGCAGTATAAGAGTGCGTTAGATGCATTTATGCATTTACGTACTGCCTATCGATTTTTGATATTTGCGACATTCATAAATGCGGATATGGCGTTACCCACAATTCGAGACTTTTCTCGGCACAAAGAATTTTTGATCGAAAAGTTAGGAAATACAACTGTTGAGAATTATTTTAAATTCGAGGAATTTGCATCATTAGTTTCGAAAAATGTTTATCAACATGAGATATACCCAACAGAACAACAGATTAGCTGCTGGATAGAATTGTTCATAGATGCAAATTCAAAGATGGGAGCGATGTATAGATGATAGTTGTTTCGCCTCCGTTCTTTTCGCCGGATGCGCCTTTGTTAGGCAGCTCAACATTATATGATATGCTAATAGAAGCAGGCGTGTCTGCACGATATATTGATTTAAACTTGTTGTTTTTTCAAAAGATTCTTACCAACAGTGAAATATTAAGTATATGTAACGATGGAAAGATGCTTCTGGAAGATGAAAACAGAAGTGTGCATCGACGTAGATTGTTGTTGCTTGCTATGTATATTGTTGAGAGAAATTTTGATGAATTTCAGAAAATCTCTTTGAGACTTTTTCAGCATCAATCGAATCCAGATGAAGATCGTAAGTTCTACAAATACGTCAATATGCTCTTGTTCATATTAGGAGAAAAGTTTTATCCGACGAGTTTATCCTTTTATCATTATGGTACTTGCACCAAGGATATATGGGAAATTGAAAATACACTTAAGTATTTGGACGATAAAGAACACAATATTACATATTATGTTATTCCAGATTTGCTTCGAAAAATAGAAGGGGTAGAGGGTATTTCTGAAAATACAAGAGTTTTATTATCAGCCTCATTTCAATCTCAAGTGATACCGACCTTGACAATTGCAAAGGCTTTAAAAGAAAAGATAGGTTGTAAGGTTCATGTGGGAGGCCAGATTGTACAGAGATTGGGCCTGTCAAAATATCAAGAATATTTCCGATTTGTAGATACATTCGAAGATACTTTGAATGCAGACTTTAAATGCGATGAGTGTAGTATCACGCCTTTCCGCCCTGAATATTGCCATTTGCCTTCATTTCGGAATATCAAATTAGGGGATTACTTTAATTCAAAAGTCTTGTTACCATTAAAAGTCTCTAATGGTTGTTATTGGTCCAAATGCAGTTTCTGTGCAATTCATCATCCATTTTCAGGTTTGTGTGGACTTACCGATGTTGATCGAGTAATACAGTATATCCAATATCAAAGAAAAACACAGAATATTGATTTGTTTTGGTTTGTGGATGAAGCCTTACCCAAAGAATGGTTAGAACTTTTTATATGTAGAATGCGTGAGAGCGAGATGGAATTAAAATGGGCACTTAATGGGTCACGCTTTGAAAGCAATTTGGATTATGAGTTCTTCTGTTCTCTAAGAGAAGCAGGATGTTGTGCTATATCATTTGGGCTTGAATCTTATTCGCAGGACGTATTAAATCGAATGAACAAAGGTGTTTTGATTCAAGATATTCAGCGCACTATCAATATGTGTGCAAAAGCTGGTATTCAGGTGCTTGCAAGTGCATTTTTCGGTTTTCCAGGAGAGACGTTGCAGAGCATTAAACAAACCAAAGATTTTCTGAGTCTAAATTCCAATAAATTCAGGTATGTACTAATAGGAAAATTTCAATTAGAGAAACTTTCTCCTATAGGACGTGATCCTGAAAAATGGGGGATTGGGAGTAGTGATTATTACGATCCGGGTCCATTGTCACCGTATTATGAGTATACTATTCCCCAAGAGATACTTAAAGAAAGTAATAAGGCAATTAAAGAAATCAAAAATCTTTTCCGTGACCCATTGGCAGCAAATGTACTTTACATGGATTCATTAGATGTTCCCTCAAAAACATGTGGAAACTATGTGACAGTTTCTAATGAAAATATTTCTGAGGTCGTCTGCATACCGGAAAGCACAGTCGCTGAAATTTCTGAAATGATGAGATGTGAGTTTAACCCATATCAGTGGGATGCACGTCTTTTAGCAGAGGAGTAAGTATATGAAGGTTATCGAAATAACTAATTTATGCAAGGACTATCAACGGAAAGTCATTAAACCGGGTTTGGGTGGTCATGTTCAAGCCTTTTTCTCGCCACAAGTAACAAAGGTTCCAGCTGTGATGAATTGTACACTTTCTGTACAGGCTGGCGAAAGAATCGCCTTTCTAGGACCGAACGGCGCAGGAAAGTCTACTGTTATTAAAGTGCTTACAGGCATTATTCATCGTACATCGGGTGATGTGAAAGTATTAGGACTTGATCCACAAAAGCAACAGAAACAATTGAGCAAGAAGATTGGTTTTGTATTTGGACAACGTAGTCAATTACAAATGCATTTACCAGCACGAGATTCTCTTCAATTATTAGGAACTATGTACGATGTTTCTTCAGCAGAGCTTGATGCCCGAATTGCAGATCTCTCAAAACAACTTGGTGTTAGTGAGTTGCTGGGAGCACCTGTCAGAACATTGTCATTGGGACAGCGTATACGATTTGAATTGATGGCTTCTATGCTGCATAAACCAGAGATTCTATTCCTTGATGAACCAACTATTGGATTGGATATAGTTGCGAAAGGTGCAATCGTAGATTTAATCAAACACTGTGCTAATGAATATGGCACGACGATCTTTATGACTTCTCATGATCCTAGTGATATTGAAAAGCTATGTGATCGATCTATTATCATTGATAAGGGAAAGCTTATTATCGATGAGAGTATTGCCGCGTTGAAAGAGCGTTATAATGTTTTGAAGAAGCTTGAAGTAATGACGACTGAGCCATATACATTTCCAACTATGTCTGGTGTTTCTGTGGAATACTCAAATTGCAAAGCGGAAATTAGCGTAAATACAGAGCTTGTTCCGATGTCTGAGGTTCTTAAAACCGTTGCAAGCGCACCGTGCATTCGAGATATGCAAGTTGTCAATAAATCAATTGAGGATATCTTAAACGATATATATAGTCACAATTGAGGTGGCCTATGAAATCATTAAGAAAAAAACTAGCAATAGTGCAGCTATTCGTTAAAAACTCTGCGATGCATCGTGCTAACATTATTACAGGTGCCGTTATATTTAGTGTGTATATTTTTGTTTTTGCATCGCTGTGGGAATATATGGGATCAGATGTGCAAGTTGCAGGATACTCACTTCAGCAAATGATTTGGTATCTGATTTGTACGGAATTTATTATGGTCGCATGTAGAACAAATATATTTTCCCAGATTACAATGGATGTAAAGTCCGGAAATATCGCATATTTGGTTAATCGTCCTGTAAACTATATTAGTTACAATTTGGCATCAAGTTTCGGTGGAAACCTAATTAGCGTGATGATTTACGCCGTCATATCTGTATGTTTGGGCGTGGCATTGAGTTCGTCATTGCCGTCGTTAACATTGAGTGCGGTGTTGCCAGTTCTTCTTAGTTTGCTTTTGGGAATATTCATCCAATTATATATGCAAGTATGTATTGGATTGAGCGCATTATATTTGGGAGAGAGTACAGCTGTTTTTTTAATATATCAAAAATTAGTTTTTTTACTAGGAGGTTTCCTCCCAACAACAATTCTTCCTCAATGGCTCCAAAAGTTAAGTGCTTTACTTCCTTTCCAATATGTTGCAGGTGTTCCAGCAAAATTGTTTGTTTCATTTTCTTGGACAGATTTTTTTCAGTTGGTAGGAGCGCAAGTGATTTATTTGGGTATAATCGTACTATTTACGATGGTATTGACAAAGCGTGGAATGCGGAAGTTGCAGATTTATGGAGGATGAAACGTGAAAAATGCTAGACTTATTGGCTACCAGATAAAACTTAACATAGAGGCTGCTCTTTCATTCAAATTAAGTTTTATATTACAGGTACTATGCATGATTATTTCCAATGTTGCGTTTGTGATATTTTGGTATATTCTATTTGATAATGCAAACGGTACAATTGGTAATTATGTCTTCAGCGATGTAATGTATCTTTGGGGAATTACAAGCATTGGATACGGTCTTTGTTTTTTGTGTTGTGCAGGAGTATCACAAATTGGAATGAAGATATTGGACGGATCATTAGACACATATATTCTTCAGCCATGCCCTACAATTATAGGTGTGATTTTTTCTTCCAGTAATGTTTCTGCAATCGGAGATATTCTTTATGGAATTGTACTTATTCTTTTAACTCAAAAGATAACAGGATATTTGATGCTGATCACAGTTTTGTCGTCCGTAACGGCAGCGATGGTGATACACGCATTGTTGCTGATTTGGAACTCACTTGTGTTTTTCTTTGGTAACGTAATTGGATGTTCTTTCATGTCATTAGATTTATTGATTACATTATCAACATATCCAGCTGAGATATTTAATGACTTTGTTAAGGCAATCATGCTCTCTATTATACCGGCATATTTTGTATCTCATATTCCGCTAATGGCGATAAATCAGCATTTTCCCATTTTTTTGCTAATTCCGCTAGGGTTTGCTCTAGTTAGCAATATTGTAGGTATATGTCTATTCAAACTGGGATTAAGACGATATTCATCCAGTAGCTTTATCACAACAAGATCTTAATAGAGTTACAAGGTGTCTCCATAATTGTAGATAGGAGCGGATTTGTAGAGATCTAAGATTAAGTAAACGATAACGAAAGTAGGAAACTTCTTCATAACACTATTTAAGAAACTGTAGAAGTGGAGCTTACTTTATCCAGCGAGTAATCTGTTGGACTTGCTTTTATCAGCAAGTCCTTTGTAAGTACATTGAGCGCTTGCTGCACTCAATGTACAAGCAATCAGTAATCTGGTAATATGTCTTTATCGTAGATTTCAATATTTTGGTTCACAGGAGGTAATTATGAATAGGAAGGTTTTGGTAGGTGGGGCTTGGCCATATGCAAATGGTTCTTTGCATATAGGACATATTGCAGCCCTTATTCCTGGCGATGTTTTAGCTAGATATTATCGTGCTAACAATGATTTAGTTGTTTATGTTTCTGGCAGTGATTGTCATGGTACTCCTATTTCAATTCGTGCTCATAAGGAAAATGTCACACCAGAAAGTATTGCACAAAAATATCATGAAGAGTTTACTACCTGTTTTCAGCGTTTGAACTTTACTTTTGATAAGTATACTAATACAATGAATCCATATCATGAGAAGTTTGTTCAACAGTTCTTCTCGGATTTGATTGCAAATGGGAGCTTATACGAAAAAGAAGTTAAACAAGTTTACTGCAGCTCATGCAACAAGTTTTTGCCAGATAGATATGTAAATGGTACGTGTCCTGTATGTGGTGCAGATGCACGTGGTGATCAATGTGATGCATGTGGTAGTCTTCTGGAGCCAGAACAACTTGAAAATATGAGATGTGCGATTTGTGGCAGCAAACCAACTCTTCAGCCGTCATCACAGCTGTATCTAAATATTATAAAGTTCAAGGACACTTTGGAGAGCTATGTTAACGATCATGAAAATGTCTGGCGCCAAAATGCTGTTAACGAATCAAAAAAATATATTAATTCAGGATTGGAAGATCGTGCAGCAACCAGAGATCTTGATTGGGGTATTGAGGTTCCTAGAGAAGGCTATGGGCATAAAAGAATATATGTCTGGTTCGAGGCTGTACTAGGTTATGTTTCTGCTGCAAAGGAGTATTGCCAGGAAAAAGATATTGATTTTGGAGACTTTTGGAGCAATAGTCTTCAGTATTATGTTCATGGAAAAGATAACATTCCATTTCACACAATTATTTTGCCGTCGTTATTATTATCCCATGGCGAAACACACCTTCCGGATAGAATTATATCGAGTGAATATATGACTTTGGAAGGACGCAAAATTTCGACAAGTGCTGGTTGGGCCGTATGGTTGCCATATCTGATCGAAAATTATAACTCAGATACTATTCGTTTGTTCTTTGTAGCATTTGGCCCAGAAAACAAGGATGCCGATTTTTCTTGGAGTAATTTTATTACCTTTCACAACAGTCAGCTGCTTGGTGGATATGGAAATTTGGTGAATCGAACCCTCGCATTTATTAACAAATATAACGAGAGCCACATTCCTGAAGGTTCTATAGATCCGCTTGTTTGTGACACAATCAAAGAAACATTCAAGGATGTTTCCTTGTGTATTGAACAAGGACATTTTCGTGATGCTGTGAGCAGTCTGTTTGCATTGGTCAATTACGGAAATAAGTATTATGATAATAACAAGCCATGGATTACACGAACTAGCAATCCCCAGGATTGCAATAATACACTCTACAATTGTGTGCAAATCATTGCTGCATTAGCAACGATGTTCCATCCTTTTATACCTGAGTCGTCGGCTAAAGTTGAAGAATGGCTCAAAATCGATAGCAGTTGGGAACAAAAGGCGATACCTGCGGGTCTGGAGATCCCCCAAGTTTCTGTGCTTTTTGAAAGAATAGATAAAAAACAGATTGAGTTTGAGACTGAATTGTTGGCTGTAAAAATAGGGAAATAAACCTTTTATAGAGAAATGATCTTGCCCCTATTTGTGAGAGCCTATTACTGGTGTAAATTCCGAGCCCAGAGCTCCACTTGCACAGAAAACGAGCCCCACTTTCACGGAGATTTAGCTCCACCATCACGGACATGAGATCCGGGTGAGCAGAGGGGCTTTTCCCCTCTGCTCACCCATAAGGTCACATCCAGTTCCAGTGGTTAATAATCTTTCTAGACTGCTCCCAGATATCCTGCTCACTCCAGATGTATCCGTCACCCGGTTCCTCAGAGAACAGCGCAAGGATCTCAGCCTTGGCCTGCTCGGCGTTCTTTATGTTGAGGAACCAGCTCTGCAGCACAGTGTCCAGCATCTGGCGGGTTATCGTCAAATCAATCACCAGCCTCTCCGGAAGCAGCCTCCAGGTTTCTCAAGCCGTGCCGTTCCCGCATGGAGACCTTGCCATCATTCAAGATCTCGTAGGCATTGTGGACGATACGGTCCATAATCGCCTCGGAAATGGGGCTGCGGTCATCAGAGTTGGGATTAATGCGCTCATACCATTCTTCCGTATTGTATTGGGCAGAAGATGGTTGCGCCCTGGTCGCTGCGCATCTCAACAATCTCCAGCAGGTTGTAGGATTCTTGGGGTGTTAGGTAGCGAATGAGCCACTCGTCCAGAATCAGCAGATCCATCACACAGACAGCGAACTATGCGAGCTGACAAAACTGCTTAGTGGGCTGTCCGGTGAGCCCCGTGTTGTAATGGAATCCACGGGTAATTATCATTTACCGGTAGCCTGACTGCTGAATGACTCTGGCTTCTATGTTTCGGTAGTCAACGCAATGCTGGTGCATGACTACGGGAACAACAGTTTGCGCCGTGCCAAGACCGACAAGAAGGATGCCATTAAACTGGCAAACTACGGTCTTGATCACTGGCTTACATTGCCGAGGTATGTTTCGGAAGAAGAGACCCGATTGATGCTCAAGAACTGCTACAGGCAGTACCAGCAGTATTCCAAAGTGCGGACCATGTTGAAGAACAACCTGATCTCTCTGTTAGACACGGCTTTCCCGGGCGCGAACCGCCTATTTTCAAGTCCTCCGCGTGCCGATGGAAGCGAGAAATGGGTGGACTTCGTAGCGGCATTTTGGCACTGTGAGTGCGTTTGTGATCTATCTGAAAAAGCCTTTATTTCCAAATACCAAAAGTGGTGTAAGAAGTGTAGCTACAACTTCAGTGAAGATAAGGCATTGGACATTTATGCTTCTGCCTGCGGTCACTTCAGTGTTATGCCGAAGACCGATACTGCGAAACTTCTAGTAGAGCAAGCTGTCTCTCAACTTCGGGCAACCTCTGCAGTTTTGGCTGCCTTGAAGCGGGAAATGCAATCTTTGGCATCTTCACTGCCGGAATATCCCGTGGTGATGAGGATGTTTGGTGTTGGCCCAGCGCTCGGCCCACAGCTCATGGCAGAAATCGGCGATGTCCGGCGCTTCCATTCCAAGAAAGCACTGGTGGCTTTTGCGGGCATTGATGCCCCAACTTACCAGTCCGGCCAGATGGATATTTACAGCCGCAGTATCTCCAAACGCGGTTCAGCTTCGCTGCGCAGAACACTTTTCCTGCTGATGGGTGTGTATCTCCAAAATGCCCCTGTAAACGAGCCTGTGTACCAATTCATGGACAAAAAGCGCTCTGAGGGCAAACCTTACAAGGTTTACATGATGGCCTCGGCAAATAAATTTCTCCGTATTTACTATGCCTCTGTGAAGGTGTATTTGGATTCCTTAGACGAGGAATAACGTTATTTCAACACCTATGGATAGCCACCATCTGAATCTTAGATGCGAAGTGGCTTGTTTTAGTGTACCTATTTCTCCTTGCTCAAGTTTCTGAATTTCTTACTTGCTTTTTGTTAGCAGGTCTTACTAACGTTCCACGTTACCGCCTGTTTTCGGGCATAAAAAACCGCAACTCTTTTCAAGCTGCGGTATGATAATATGCAGAAAGGAATGCTATCGGTCTGATAACGCCCCTTTTGCTCGGTTATTCAGTTGTAACCTGTTTGCCCGCCGTCCATAAACGCGATGATTAAAGGATTTTTGCTTGTCTTCTTATCTTACCGTGCCTAAAGGGCGGCATCTTAATTATTTGTCGTATCTTAGAAAATCGTTACAATGCTCCTGCTGGCGCAAACGGTAGCCCTGAGAAATCAGCGTATCGGCTTTTAGAGCGACAAGGTTAATATCTGAATTCAATGTTCGTGCGATTTGCTGCGTGTCGTATCCTCTTTCCGCAAGTTCAAGGAAGTCCTCATCTGATAGGGAAATCTGTGCGGCAAAGAGATTGGCTTCGTACTCCATACGGTTGTCCCGCATATTGAAGATCTCAAACTCTTTGAAGCCCCCGACTTTCGTGGCTTCCTCCCGG
>QWCH01003993.1_pt1 | contig 16178 bp, 17 predicted proteins | sample 1972671 | NCBI WGS metagenome assembly QWCH01 (sample SAMN09866713, study PRJNA288562) | Human gut metagenome isolate term3_stool, whole genome shotgun sequencing... | isolation source: gut | host: Homo sapiens | place: USA: California | reverse complement strand
AATCAATATACTCTCTGTCCAATACCTCCAGTGCCTGTGCTCCATCCGACGCACTTTTGACCTGATATCCGCTCTTTTCAAGCACCTTTTGGAATAACAAACTTAATTCCTTATCATCTTCTACAATTAATATCTTAAACACGCTTTATATTCTCCTTTAATCAAAACAAATCCCTTGCCCATCCAAGCAGATGCTGTACCAGAAACACCTTTCTTTTATGTTTTTCTGTTAATTCAATGGGCTTTACATGATACGGATCATAATATGTTCCGTCGTCTAATACCTGTCTGGACACGCTCTCATACTCCATCATGCCATCCTCCAGCTGTTTATTAATCTCTTTACTGCGTATTACAAGCATCAGCTCTGTATCCAGATAAGTACTTCTCATGTCCATATTGAATGAACCTATTACTGACAGATCATCGTCAATCAGAATACTTTTTCCATGATACGAATAACCGCCTTCATATTCCCAGATATCAATTCCTGTTTCTAAAATTCTGTTTCTGTTTTTGGCATAATCAGCAGCTCCAAATGGATTTCCGTTATTTGCAACAGAATTTGTCATAATAGAAAAGTCCGGAACCTTCTGTGCAATTTCCTCCCATGTATTATACATCATATCATTGCAAATAATATATGGTGTATGAATTTTTACGCGTTCCTTTGCATTTTTCATTAATTCTCCCAGCTGATACCATACCACCGGTTCCTTAGCTTGGGTGTGGATTGGGTTTGATAACAATGTAATCTTTTCTGTTTCAAAGGTTTCATCCGCATAATCTGTATCACAAATTTTTTCCTTATTAACTTCAAAATATTGCTGATACCCTTCCTGCAGCTCTAAAACTGCTTTCTTTACAGATTGTCTGTCAGCTAATTTTTTACTGTTATGAAAATACCGACAGTCCTCCTGTTCCCATATTGTTTCAAAATAATCCAAAAGCTGATTGACCGAATTATCTTTCTGTGGCTCATCGCAGACAACTAACACATCCCGGTCAAAATTTTTATGCCCCGGAAAATCACCCAAAAAATAATTATATGTGTTTCTTCCGCCAAGAATATATATTTTACCATCTGCAATCAGATATTTATCATGCATTCTTCCCATTGTCTTCCATGGCTTAAGCGGATTTGCTTTATTGTACAGCTTAATCTCAACATTCTCATGCGAAGATAATCCATAAAAATATGGATTACCCTCCATATCAATCCAGCTCTCCATTCCATCTACCAATATGCGGACATGTACGCCTCTGTCTGCCGCATCATGCAGTGCTCCTAAAATCAATTTTCCGCTTTCGTCTGATTTAAATGCAAATGTAGAAAGGATTATTTCATCCTTTGCATTTTGGATTAATCTCACTCTTTCTAAAAGAGCCTGCGAATTTTTTTCAATGATTACTGCTCTTTCCGTATTCTCTCTCCCCGCCACACTCATAATATTTTGTGTTTCCTTTATAGTAGCATCAGACACCGCCGGCTGTTTTTTATACGTGATGCAGATTCCTATTAACTCATAAAAAGCCACACATAAAAAAAATGCCAGTATAGCCAAAATAATTTTACATATTTTATGCCTTTTCATTGTACATCACCTGATTCCTTGTATTTTATACTCATACAATACAATGTCAATCTCAATTTTACCTCAACAGAATTGATTTTATGCAAAAAAACAGGAAAAAGCAGCTGCCTGCAATTTCCTGTCCATAAAAACTCATATAAAATTATTTTACTGCGATTTACCTATTTTTCGTCGCTTCTACCGTCTTTCCGTTTACCTGATGTGCAAAGCTCCATGACTTCTTATAGATAATCCATATAATTTTTAAAGCACAATTACGGCAGCGTCAAGCCCGTCTACTTTTCCGTCAAATGCGCTATCTGTCAGCAGATTATATTTCTCGGCATACTCATTAAATTCCTTTACACTGCTGCCGCAATTGAAAAGCATTGCGATTGTTTCTTCGCCGTTTTTTCTGATCATAACAATCGTATCCTCATCGTCATTTGTGATTGTCTCAATCATTTCGCCCTCTACGATGCATGCATGTGCTTTTCTAATCTGCATGAGCTTCTTATACCAATTATACATCTCCTTGTCCTGGTATTCCTCATCCCAGTACATGCCTCGTCTGCAGTCCGGATCGTTTGCTCCCGGCATTGCATACTCATCGCCATAGTAGACCATAGGCATTCCCGGCATTAGCAGCTGAAAAGCTGCTGCGAGATGCTGTTTTTTCTTATTATCGTTGCACAGATGTAAAAATCTTGCTGTATCATGGCTGTCAATCAGGTTCCACATCAGCGGATAGCACTTTTTGTTTAAGCGCCCCTTCAGATATCCCAGATTCTGTACAAACTGACTGACATTTATCTTTTCATCTGCAAGCAGGTCTATCAGATTCAGGTAGAATGGATAGTTCATTACAGTATCCCACTCATCTCCCTCGAGGAAGTCGCCTGCGTAGTGCCATATCTCACCAATTATCAGCATATCCTTCTTTACAGCCTTGATTGCCTTTCTGAAATTCTTCCAGAAGAAATGACTGATTTCGTCTCCTACATCCAGTCTCCATCCGTCAATATCACATTCCTTAATCCAGTAGCAGGCAACATCCGTGATGTATTTTTCAACCTCAGGATTTTTCAGATTAAGCTTTGGCATTCCACCGTAATAGCCGAAGCATTTGAAGTTTGGAATCTCTCCCCATTCGCCCTTAGGCGGCAGCTCGTCGATAAAATACCAGTCGAGATATTTTGACTTTTCGCCCTTTTCAAGTATATCCTGAAATGCGAAAAATTCTCTTCCTGAGTGGTTGTATACCGCATCCAGCACTACCTTCATGCCACGCTCGTGAGATTTTTGTACAAGCTCCTTTAAATCCTCTGTTGTTCCAAATGATGGGTCAACCTGATAATAATCAATGGTATCATACTTATGGCATGAATTTGATTTAAAGATTGGTGTCAGATACACCACATCAATTCCCAGATCTTTAATATAATCCAGATGCTCTATGATTCCCCTGAGATTGCCATGCAAATCATCCATAGGCGTAATCGGCGCCTTATACCACAGCTCTTTGTCCACCGGCTGTGTTGCGGCAAAGCGCGACGGAAAAATCTGATACACTACCTTGTTGGCTGCCCACTGTGGCACCTCAAACATCTCTTCCTCTCTGAGGTTCTGCGGGCAGTCAAACATTCTGTCCCTGTTTGTGATGCACTCCTTGTCGAACTCATAATTGCCGTAATATACCTTTTCACCCTGCATGTCCGTAAATTCAAAAAAGTATCTCAAACATATCAGATGCATCTGAAGCTGTGCTTCATAATAATCGTGAAACTGCGAGGTGGCTACCTTCTTCATAGGAAGCGTCATTCGCGTATCCTTGCGCTCCATAGGTATATACTTGTCCTCATAGTGAAGGATTACCTCCTTCATATCATCCTTTTTTACCTGCACGCGTATTACAAACAAATCCTTATCTATCGCATAGCAGAATCTTTTATCCATGTCATGAAAAATTGCTGAATATTCCATAAAATACCCCTTTACTTACGTATTTCGTTATTTTGTATTTTAACGCACTCTTTCAAACAATTCTATCATTATATCCATGACATTTTTACACTATTTCTACTTTATGCATGATTTTAGATTAATAACATTTTATTTTTTTGACTTTATTCCCTAAAACACTGCGTTCATTATCAATCTTTGAAATCTCACTTTTGTGCCGAAAATTCGAGTGCCTTTTGTTCATTTTCTGCTGTCATTGCATCCACATAATCCTGAGGATTCCAGACTTCATCTAATATATCCTCCGGGAACTTTTTACGAATATCATCAGAGTATTGGCTGCCATCTCCCGGCTCCCAATATTCAGATAGTTCATATCCATTCTCTGTCACATTAAAAGTTAGGGCAACAGGACCACAACCTCCACCGACACTTTCAATCCCTTCTTCGGACAAATTATATTCCTCATAAAGAGTGAGAACATATACGGTCAATGTCTCATTCTCCTCAGAGTTTGCAGCCCCACCGGCTTCTGTAGCCAATACAGTATGGCTTTCGCAGGCAAAAACACCTTTGTAGTATCTATCGCTGTTATGTTCCATGATTGCATTATGGATTGCTGTATCAACATTGGTTTCGTTAATCGATTCTGTTCTGGTTTCCCCGGCACAGATGCGTTGTAAATAGCTGATAAAGTCAGAGTCAGTTATTCGGTAATACACATTCTCATACAGAATTGCTGCTTGATTTCCGTTGGAATCAAAACCGCTGAATGTGATTCTGTCGTTTTCCTTGGTATCCACATGAAGGGAATAGAAAGGTGTATGACCTTGCAAAGATTGGTCTTTGTGACCAATCTTTAAGTTTTTAATACGACTGCTCAACTCGTCAATTTCCGCTGCGGATAATTGGAATGTGGTCGGTCCGCTATTTGTTCTAAAGTCCATGGTGCTTGCTTTGGAAATTTGAACAGAATCAAGTTTCACTGGGAATGAACTCGGATTTGTCAGGAAACATACCCCAAGAACAATACTTGAAACCACAGCAATAGCAACAATCCAAAATGCAGGTTTCTTGTAATTCAGCACATTTTTCACCCTTTCTTTGACGCCAACCTCTCCAAAGGCAAGTGGACAAACCATAACTGTTCTTCTATTCACGCTACAAGAAAGCAGAGCTTCTGAATAAGAAATAGACTCGTTTTGATTCAGTCCACGAATAACTTTTTCATCGCAGGCAAGTTCAATATCTCGGCAAAGTAAAATATACGCAATCCATACAAGAGGATTGAACCAATGGATTGCCAACACTAAATACCCCAACGGTTTCCACCAATGGTCACAGCGTTTCAGATGAGCATTCTCATGGGCAATAATATAGGGCAACTGTGCTTCATCTGTCCCGGAGGGAATGTAGATGCTCGGTTTGAAGAAACCAAGAATAAAAGGTGTTTGTATATCGTCACAAATCCAAATGTTGTCCCGCACAGAAAGGGATGCACCGACTTTCTTTTGCAAGCGGAAATAGCTGACGGCAGCATAAACGAGCATGGCTATGATGCCTATTGCCCATACGATTGCCAGCACAGGAATCAAAAGCTGAAGTGGATTTGCGCTTGCAATTGGCTCTGGAGCAAAGGTGTCCGTAATAATTGGATTCACTACCTTGTCGATAGAGCTTACGCCTGTGGAGATTTCTGGTGTCCAGTCCATCATGATTTCAGGACTGATGGTCTCGGCACTTGGAATCAAGCTCAATGCGCTTTCAAAACTGAATGGGCAAATCAATCGAAAAGCTACGATACCCCACAGTAGGACATTGATCCACTTAGGTGCCTTTTTCAAAACCACACGCAAAAGTACGACCGCAAGGATCAGCCAAGATGCGGCGATACTCATATTTACAATTTTCAAAAAGAATGAACTCATAGATTACTCCTTTCCGGCGGCTGCATCAATCATGCGTCGAATCTCCGCAGCTTCCTGTTGAGAAATACCCTTCCTTTGTGTAAAAGCCGCAATGAAAGCAGGAAGGGAACCTTCAAAGGTTTCGTCAACGAACTGCTCGCTCTGAACGGCATAGAAATCATTTTTAGACAGAACAGAGGAAACGATGCCACCATTATTCTGGAAGATACCACGCTCACAAAGCTTGCGTAATATCGTATAGGTGGTGGAGCGATTCCAGTTCAGTTCTTTTTCACAGAGCTTTACCAATTCTCTGGAGTGCAAAGGCTCATTCGCCCAAATAATATCGGCAAAGTGGGATTCCACTACGCCCATCTTCATCTCAGCCATAAAGATTTCTCCTTTCAGTTTATCGCTAATAAACTAATTATAGTTTATTCCCGATAAACTGAAATGTCAATAGGAAACAGCCATTACTCTCACAGGTTTCATAAAGTTTTGGGAAGAGAATCCGCTGTCGCCACGAAGATAAGTTTTAATGCTCCTTTCCAGGTATTCTTGAAAAATAGATTCCATAAATTTATCAAAAAAATCCGCTATACTTTGTTTTAAAGTATAGCGGATTTTAGTTATTTTACGATCTGAAAGCTTCTAGTAATAGGAGCTGCCTGATAATTGCCACCAATTGTAACTACTGTGACTACATATCTGCCCGGCTCTGTAGGAGCCTTTGTGCTTGAATATGGCTTCCACTTGCTTGTAAAGCCACTGTATAGATAATGCACATTGCTCTGGCTGATTGAGACATCACCATCATATGATAGCGTTGCTCCAAAATCAAAGGATGCTACATCTGAGGCTTTAAGCTTCCCATTTGTAAAGCTCTGATTCCAACTAAGCTTAGTTCCTTTTGAATGCATCTTGACAAGTAAAGCACCAACTCCAACACCTGTCTCATAATTCTTGTTATCGGTAACCGCTGTCACCGTATAAAGACCGGCACGGTTTGGAGTACCAAATGACACTCTCACTGTGTCTGCAACAGAAGGAAGCTTATTTATTATCTCAAGAATCTGTCCAACTGTACCCGTATCTATATGAAGCTTCTTCAACGTGTCAAGCAGCTCCTGTGTGCTGAAAAGTTTTCTAAGCTCTCCGACTGTCATACCGTCCTGCATCATCTGTGTAAAGGACTTTCCATATAGCTTTGAAACAACCGGATCTATAAGCTTAAGTACTGTGCTGTTTGTATACTTCTCAGGCATCTGAAGATAAATGCCTGCATTTACATTGCTTGTAAGACCGGCATAGATTGTATATACATCAAACCTGTCTGAAGGATTTGTTGTAACAAAATCCTGTGGTAGTGCATCTCCGGCATAAATGTTTGTTGACTTTACTTTAACATTTACCTTTGCCTTATTAACGGTCACACTAGTCTCTGCTGATGCTGATGGACGATACTCGGCATTGCCTTTATATGTTATACGGATTTGCTGCTCTCCTGCACCCATCTGCAGATAAGTAAGTAAATTAACCTTTCCGCCTTCTATCGGAGCCCACTGCCTGGTGACTCCCTCAACTCCGGCTACATCATCAACACCATAGTATTCCATTGTAAAATCATCAACACTTAACGTATCCTTTGCAGGCAATGTACTGTTGTCCCAATCAATTACCTGATCAAATATTGACTGTTTCATAACGGCAGTGTCCATATTGTATGAAAAAGATACTCCCTCCCTGCATACAACGGCCGCTGCTATACGGTTATCGGCTGTAGTCACATTTACCTGTGTCTGTGTACCTTTATAGTTCTTATTTCCATCCCACTTTATGCGGATAGTCCACTCTCCCGGACCAAATTTTTTAAATGCTGCAGTCCAGTTTGTAGAATTAAGTGGCTGCCAGTTTGGTATTATATCTGTTCCGGCATTGTACTCCATTGCCACATCATCATATGTAAGCCCTGCCGGATTTGTCTTTGCTATCACAGCATCATAAATTGCTCTTGCTGTAGCATCAAAATCATATGACTGATCCGCGTTAAAAGCCATGCTCACTTCATACGGAGCATCCTTTAAAACAAATGATGATTCATACTTGTAAGCTCTGTGGAGTGTAACAACCTCATCGCTTCCCTTAAGTCTGAATTTGAAATCTCCTTCACCGTTTTCTAAAAATGCCGGATGATTATATTCTGTTGTTACAGTATTCCAAAGTATTTTTTTCGTTGTTGTGCTCGTAAAGCCCTCTAAGCTTCCGAATGCTGTATTTTTCTATAATTTAGTCTTATCCTTGCCCTCGCACTCGTACTCCCAATCAAGGTTTTTTACATCAACTTCGTCTGCGTTTACAACAAGCGCTTTTGCTATTGCCGCTTTAGCAGTCTCAATATCTGCACCCTGCGGAATAACTGCTGTTCCATTCTGAAGCTGTACTGTCACCTTCTGTGACTCATCTGTCAATAATGCACTGCCGCTGTCAACAGACTCATAAGCCACATCTGCTGCAAATATGACCTGCGTTGCAAGTGGTTCTATCGCTTTTATTTACTTATATTACTGCACACTCAGATAGCTTGTCACACAATAAAGTGTCTGTCCATTATATTCCACGCGTGACCAGCCAAACTCCTCATTGATTCCGGTTCTGGTGACGGTTTCCCCATTTTTTATCGTTGCAACAACTGTAGCATCCGGATTTGTGACACTTGGAAGTGCACGCAGATTAACCTCTATTTTTGCAGTGACAGTATCATTACACTCCTTGAACTTTGTCTTCAGTCCGTCTCCGCTGCCACTTCCGTCCTTCCCGGGAACTACATAGTTCATATCTGTTGTGAGGTAGTTTGAAATGGCATAATATGTCTGTCCATTATATTCGATACGTGACCATCCACTGTCACTGACACCTGTTCTTGCTGCCGTATCACCGTTATTGAGCGTTGCCTTAATTGTGCTGTCATTGCCCTGACTCGGAATATCCCTCAGGTTGACGCTCTCCTTGGCAGTTACAGTCTCATTTACATCCGAAAACTTCATGTTTGCTTCCGGGTCAGCTGTTGCATTGTCAGCCGCATCACCATTTTTTGCAGACTCTGTCTCATCAAAACCAAAGTATGCCACATTCAAATCTACCGGCTTATCAATCCCTGACACCTTTCCCTTATTGGTATACTGCCACATAGCATGTGTGCCCTCATAAGATGACTGTGGTGTTTGTGGATAAGCTGTATCCGGATATTGTGACACCCATATTTTGTATCTGCTCTCCAGCGCTTTAGTATCCCACTGGCTGTTTGCCGACAACTCATTCATTGCAGCGTAAAACATAGGTGTATATCCTTTATTATATATTTCCTGCAAAAATGCCTCAGCTACTTTAGTGCGGGCCTCCGATGACATGCCATACTGTCTGCTGGCTGAGTCTGTGAAGCCCTCGCAGTCAAATGCCACCGGATATGTAATCTGATATTTTGAGATGTAGTCTGCTACCCAGTCTGCCTCCTCAATGGCTTCTGTTTCATTTACTGCTGATGAAAAGAAATATACCCCGACCTTTATGCCATTTTTCTGCGCCTCCTGCATGTTGTATCTTGCATTTGTATCAACACACATCTCGCCTGTTTTCTGGGTTCTGTAGCCCACACGTATCATTGCAAAATCAATTCCGCCTGCGGCAACCTTGTCCCACTTTATAGTGCCCTGATATTTAGATACATCAATTCCGAAGGTCAGGTTACTGTTTTCCGCAACAGAGCTTGCAGACAGTATCTGTGTCTCATCCGCAGAAGCCCCATCATCAGATGTCACACTCATTGAGCCGGCATTGTCTCCCATATGCTGCGGGTCGTCCTTGTCTGAACTATCCTCTGTGGCTATTTCCGTCATCTGTGACGAACCTTTAGCCTCGTTTTTTGCTGACTTAATCACAAAAAATGTGGCAACTGCAGCCAGCGCAGCTACTATCGCAACAATTATAAATATTGCTATTATCCTTCTTTTATCGTTCATAGATTTTCCTCTTCATTATTTATATATGTCACCATGTACAGGCAATCTGCTTTTATGCAACAAAATATATCATATAATCATGTAATTTTCAAATATTTGTCTTTTTTCAGAAAATATTAAAAATCCGCTATACTCACCTATCGTATAGCGGATTAATATAACACTATTTAATTTTCAGTCTTTTCACCGTTTTTGTCCGTATCCGCATTTACAACGAGATTCACTCCATCAAGTCCGGTTACATTTACGTTGCGATTTACCTTTGCGTCATATGAATCAGCGTTGATAATCTCAGATAAATCAATACCTGTTGCCTCTTTCATACTCTCAAATACCTTTGCCATTACAACCGGTACATTTCCGGCAACCTTGCCTACACCATTTTCGCCATCACCGCCACCGATAATAGTAATCTTGTCGATTTGTCCAAGTGGCTCTGCAACCTTGGCTGCGATATCAGGCAGCACCTTAATCATCATCTCTGCAACGGCTGCCTTATTGTACTTGGCATATGCCTCTGCCTTTTTCTCCATAGCCTCAGCCTCTGCAATACCCTTTGCCTGGATAGCTGATGCTTCTGCCTCTCCGACTGCACGGATACCGGCAGCTTCCTGCTCCTTGGCATATCTCATGGCTTCTGCCTCTGCTTTCTGTGCCTCCGCCTGACGCTGTGCCTCGAACTGTCTTGCCTCTGCTTCCTTCTGACGCTGGTAGAGCTGTGCCTCTGCCTGCTGCTGTGCTGCGTATTTATTGGCTTCAGCCTTTTTCTTGACCTCTGCCTCAAGAGACTGCTCTGTTACTGCAACCTCTTTCTGCTTTAACTCAATCTCTCGCTCCTGCTTTGCGATATCAGCGTTTGCTGTGGCAACCTCAATGGTCTTACGCTGCTCCTCCTTCTGGATGTCGTAAGCCGCATCCGCCATAGCCTTCTTTGTATCAGCCTCCATCTGAAGCTCTGATTTCTTGATAGCGAGCTCATTCTGTTTCTTGGCAATCTCTGTCTGTGCTGCAACCGCTGCATCATTTGACTCTTTATCAGCCGAAGCCTGAGCTACCTTGATGTCTCTCTCACTCTCTGCCCTTGCGATGGCGGCGGCCTTTTTAATCTTTACGATATTGTCGATACCAAGATTCTCTATTACCTCGTTGCCATCCACAAAATTCTGCACATTAAAGCTGATGATATCAAGTCCCATTGCCGCAAGATCAGGCTCTGCATTCTCTTTTACCAGATTGGCAAACTTCTGACGGTCTGAGACCATCTCTTCAAGCTTCATTTTTCCAACAATCTCACGTACATTACCCTCGAGAACCTCTCTGGCAACACCAGCGATATACTCTGTGTTTTTGTTAAGGAAATTCTCAGCCGCAAGGCGTAGCTTTTCAGGATTATTACTGATCTTTACGTTTACCGTAGCATCGACGTTGATATTGATATAATCTGCTGTCGGTACTGCATTGCTCGTCTTTACATCGATAGGTATCAGTCTGAGATTCAGCTTATCAAGACGCTCAAAAAACGGAATACGTATGCTCGCCTTTCCGATAACTACCTTTGACTTTTTCTTCACACCTGAAATGATATACGCCATATCAGGCGGTGCCTTCACGTATCCGATTGCCATAAACAACAGGATAACAAGAACAACAACTGCAACAATAATTCCAATGATACTAATGTCCTGCATAACTTTCTCCTCTCTTTAGTATGCTTTTTATTAATAATTTAACAATATCATTTTATTATAAATATATTGTTTTGTCACCCTAAATATTAAAAAAATAATATACCACTGTGCATTTGTTCTGATTATGGTATAAGCGATGCAAACATAAAATTTAGAAATTACAGATATCTTCTTAATCAGCAGGCATTACTTATTCATCAATTTTATTTTGTAATCATCATCCCTTGTATTTCTCCTGTATTTTTATCAAAACTTATATTTTTCGCTTTCCCATAATCTTCCATTTCCAGCTTCTATAGAAAACGCATATATTATTGCGCTCCCATTAAATGGTCCTGTAAATATACAAAAATTTCTTTCATCTATTACGTATGTATACCAATTTCCATTTTGTTCAAAATATCCACACTGATTTGGCTTTTCGATAAATTCTCCAAAATGGAAATCTCTATACTTTTCCTTCATGTTCTGCAGCCTCAATAATTTCATTATCAAATTGCATTTGATATTACCAAATATCAATTCTAGATACTTCAAACTGCATACACATCCGCTTTGACATATCTTTTGGAATCTTGTCTTCATCAATTATCACCTATTCAATTTCTATTGGCTTTCTACATTCTCCTACTATACAATCAAGCATTTCATCAACTGAACCACCCAAAAATAATAATAGCCCATCTGTAAAACAATAAAACGATTCTGTTAATGTCATTAGTACTAATAAATTCTTTCTACAAGCTTCTCCAATTGGATATACTGTTTCATTTATATCATATTCAGCTAAACACTCTTTAAAATATGAACCATCAAGATTACATCCAATTGCTTTGATTGCATTAAACGAAACATCAAAATAGCACTTATCTCTAGGATTTATATTTAACATGCCATATTCTTTTAAGAATTTATCTACAACTTCTGGATATTCTAATCCAATTTCATCATATTTCTTTCGGATCAAATCAGTATTAATTTTTCGTTGTTCTTTCCAACCTGAATCAATCTATTTTTTGTAATATTATTCATACACATTAATTTTCCTATTTATTTAATTTAATATTGTCAACAGGAATTAATATCCCTTTACAACCACGATACTTCCCAGTGGTAAAAATTCAGTTTTCTCATTAATCACTCTTCACCTCACATTTTATTCCCGATTTAATATCGTTTTCTTTGTTATTTCTTTCTACATTACATTATACACTATGGTGGTCACACAGCAGTCACACCGGAAAAATTTCTCTACTTTTTTCATTTTTTGCGAAAAAAATCCCTCAGAGCTGTTTGTGCCCTGAGGATTGGTTTTTGCTTTTGCTTCAAAGCTTTCGCAATATTCTGTTGCTAGGAGTGCGTTACATCAGCATATTCATTTTGCAATATTTGTTCGTATACCCAGCTCGGCAAAATTTCGCTAGTGTCTATTAATTAACATCATGGATTCTTAATTGCTTCGCAACAGCTATGATGGTTAATTAATAGACATGCAGAGGCTATAGGTTGTTGGGAGTCCGAAAGTATAACCCTAATAAATCCTATAACTCATCCTATATGGCCGCATGCCTATGTATCATATCTGCCTCTACGCTTTTTCTCAAGTATTATAGAAGATATTTCTAATGTACGATTTTAACATCAATTAATTCCCCATTTTCTGTATCAACATTAAACTTTCTTCCCCAAAAATCAGTTGCATATAATTTCCCATCTATAACTTGAATTGCAATATATGGAATTTGCTCTTTACTAACAATATTAGATGGTAATTTATTACTTATTTGCCAACACATTATACCTTGTTCATCATAACACAAAATATTATTTAATTCGTCAACTCCTAATTCCACACGTGGAATCTTTAGTAAAACAATATATTTTCCATTTATTTTTTCAATTTTCTTAATTGGATATTTAACAATAATTTTTGTATGACCAATAGTTAAAGTATTACCTTCCACAATTATTCCATTCATTCTTTTACCTCCAGTCTTCAATTTTTCCAAGTTCAGTAAAATCACCAATCCATTGCTGTTGCAAATCTATTTGTATTCCGCCACCATCATATCCAAAATTAGGTCCAACTTCACCTAAACGTATTGTATCTCCTGCCTTTAATTCTACTTCACCAATAAATATAGGTTCATACTCTAATGCAAATTCAGCTTGAATTTCTTTGGGTGTAAGTCCTTTGATATCCTCAGCTCTCATAACCCATCCACCCTCTAAATTAGAATTTACACCATCGTACACTCGAACAAATTTTGTATCTTCCGTCAGTGTTATATTTTGTACAACCGTTTTTTCTTTATAAGGTGATTTATAACCTCTTGCTTCCCACAAATCATTGACACTTTCTGCCGATTGATATTGATTTATCTTAACTTTATCTTTTAAACTACCTAATTGGTCATCTAAATATTCATATCCGTTTTTACTTGTTTTACCACTCTGGTATCGGAAACGGTTCTCTACTCTTTCCTCACAGCTTATGGTATTACCAAACACATTATATTTATAATGGTAATAAGTCCTGGCATTCTCACTGTCGGAGCTGATCAGTCACAGTCCATGAATGTAGCGAATGACGTTGCCACTGTAGTCCTTCTCTGCTACGACTTCCCTGTTTTCATTATAGAGGAACTGCTAACCTGCCATTTTACTATTTTAATGGGACATGAACATTTCTAATAACCTTGAGTTCATTTTCCCCTACATTTGACGTCCCAAAAAATTCAAAATAAACATAGGCTGTATTGGGAATAAATTCCATATCTGCCAAAGTAATCTGATTCAACCTCTCTGAACTGTCTTGTTCCATCGAAGCTTCTCCATTCAGTCAGATTATTTGCACAATTTGTATTTGTTTTCGAATTTAGCAATAAATCATCTGACATTCTTCCCATGGATTAATATGCTCGTGAAGAATTACGTGTTTGCAGATATTTATCTGGAATTCTTAATTCAAGTTCCTCAACAATTCGTCGTATATAAGCTTCCATATCTGTATTTGAATAGCAATTGTGTGTATTCATTACGCTTATTAATCTTCCATTTCCAACTTCTATAGAAAACCCTATAATATCAAGTTCATAAGTGAAAACAACGTAAAAATAATCATAAGCAAAAAAACCTATTTTAAACGACCAATGCCCTGCTTCTTCCACCACATCATAATATTCTATACCTCTAATTTTATTACCAAATATTTTTTTTATTTTTTTACCCGTATCGATTCTAATATCATTAAAATGCGCATTCACCATATGCCTCTGGATTATGTGAAAATCGTATCTCTTTACCTGCGTTTATGGCATCATCTAATGCAGGTTTGTTAAAATAGTCAAACATATTTTGACCTGCTACGTCTAAACCATATGTATCCGTAATTTTATCCCACTCCGTTCCCAGACTAAAATATGTTGTATCTCCTGCCTTAACAGTATATGCACCTGGACCTGGAATTGAAAAATCTTTAGTACCATCTGCCCTTATAGTTGGTTCATACTTTCCTAAGGTCATCGTATCCGAATCTATATTATGCACACTATCAACTCGATATTTTTTATACTCTGCTAGTGGTATTTTCCCATCAACTTTCCCATCTATTATATTTAAACCATTAATAGTTTTACTACCACTCTGACCGGCAACCATTCCTGCTGTATCATTTCCTGTCACATCTGTGGTTATCTTCTGCGCACCGGCTCCGGCTCCCATTGAGATGCCTTCTTTGGCAACTATAGAATCACAAATAGAAGAATTGCAGGAAAAACTAAAAAATATGTAATTGGATCCTATATTGACCGCTGTGCTTTTATTCCTTCCGATCAGCCACTCATAAAGACTGAATCGAACAGCTTGCTGTGCCCTTTATAAAAAGACTTCAACGCAAGCTGTTCTCCAGATTCTACTCCATCCTTGTCAGATGGAATATGACTTTTTATTATGCATGATATCGTATGTCTTTCGCCATCCGGTACAAATTCGACTTTTATACAAAATCTTCCATCTACATCGAGACAAAGCCTATCCATCACGCCCATGTTCTGTGCTGTATATTTAATTGTTTTTCCATCTATGCATATTTCTATATCTCCCAGTGGCGTGGTCATTCAATTCTCCCATATCTAACATTTAAGAGAAATGTCCAGAATTATTACATCTTTGAAATTTCTATTGTTGGTTCCCATTCGGTTACAATATCAATATTGTAATTCTGAGTAATCACTACATAATGTTTTAAATTTAAAGCCTCTCCATAACCATCAGAAATTTGATTTATTTGTTCTGAAAATTCACCATCTTGTACTTCATAAATTATATTCCGAAAATCATTATCCTTATATTTCCGTATTTCATTTTCAGAATAAAGGTTACTTTGCACAATTCCTTCATCTAGCATACGTACTGCTTGAACCATACCGAAATTAATCATTACGCATGTTTGACTACTTGACAGTTTTATAGTTAGTCCTTGTTTCTCACCATTTATTAGTTGCACTTGGTAAACTGCTTTTGGAATTATACCACCAAATACTTCTTTCCATTTTTCCATATCTTTTATCTCTCCTAATATCGAATTTTGTACACTTTCCTATTGGACACCCTTATTTCAAGAGTCGCTCCTCCTGTTGTACTACCTGGACGAGCAACAACTGTTGTTCCATCACTCAACTTACCGACTTTTCCTGATCCATATTTTGTTTGAATTTCTTTAACGTCGATAGGATTGAGGGCATCAAAATCCCTAATTGTCTGTTCAAAATCACCTGTTGATTCAAAGTTCCTAGCAACGCCTTTTCCGTTAGTAGTTTCTGGCAAGCCGTCAATTATATCATCAATTGTCTTACTACCACTCTGGTATGCTAAACACATAGGAATCAAAGCAGTCTTTTTCTATCTATTGCTTTTATTTCATTCCTATACCACAATTATCCTGTAATAGATAGAGGTGTGCGTCACCACTCTTGAAGCACTTGTGACTTCGTTCATTGAGACTGCTCCCTCTGCTTTGCAGGATTTTGC
>QWCH01003545.1_pt1 | contig 16182 bp, 9 predicted proteins | sample 1972671 | NCBI WGS metagenome assembly QWCH01 (sample SAMN09866713, study PRJNA288562) | Human gut metagenome isolate term3_stool, whole genome shotgun sequencing... | isolation source: gut | host: Homo sapiens | place: USA: California | reverse complement strand
TTTAGTGGAGGGAAAAACGGAATACCGAATTCAAATGCAGGAAGACGTCGAGACATTGGAAGATGTTGTGGTAACGGGATACGGTAACGTGTCAAAGGGGAATTACACGGGTGCGTCTACCAACGTGAAAGTTGCCGAGGTGATGATGGCCGGAGTTTCTTCTATTGATCAGATGTTGCAAGGTGTTGTACCCGGAATGTTGGTAAGGAATACAAGCGGACAGGTCGGGGCGACGTCTAAAATCCGAGTACGGGGTACTTCCACGTTGTTGGGGAGTCAAGAACCGGTCTGGGTGGTCGACGGGGTAGTACAACGGGATCCTCAGCCTTTCAATTCGGATGATAACACGAAGTTCACGATGGATGCCGATGACATCAGGCAATTGGCGGGGAACGCAATTTCTTGGTTGAATCCGTATGATATAGAGACGATCACGGTGCTGAAGGATGCTTCCGCTACTGCAATTTACGGTTCAAAGGCGGCGAATGGCGTGATAGTGATCACGACAAAGAAAGCGAAGCAAGGGCAACTTGCCGTGAATTATAACGGTAGTTTTTCTATCGGGCAACGTCCTCGTTACGGGTTGTATGACCGGATGAATTCAGCCGAGCATATGCAATTTTCGAAAGATATATATGGTGAACATCGTAAGTATACTTCCCGAATTTTGCCTATCGGTTACGCCGGGTTGGTACAGAAATTGACAAATAAGGAAATTACGGTGGAGGAGATGGATAAGGAATACCAGAAAATGGCACGCCAAAATACGGATTGGTTTAAGTTGTTATTCCGGAATTCATTTAATCATTCCCATGCAATCAGTATTAGCGGAGGATCTGAAAAATTGATGAATAGGACTTCTTTTAGTTTCACGGAAGAAAAAGGAGAGGCAAAAGGGAATGAGGTTACTTCGTTTACCGCCACTTCAAACACGACGGCTGTTTTCGGGGAGAGTCTGATTGCTAATTTGTTGTTGAAAGGAACGATCCGGGAGGTCGACGGTTTTGCTTACGGGGTAGATCCTTTTAATTATGCCTACAATACGACCCGGGTTATTCCGGCATACAACGAGGATGGTTCATTGTATTATCACGGAAAAAGAGGGACCGCTAGTTATGCAATGCCGAATAAAGATGTATATGATTATAATATTCTGAATGAGTTGGATAACACGGGGAGTTCAAACAGCACGAGAACTTGGGGAACAACGATCGATTTGAAGTGGAAACTTTTGCCCGGGTTGGAATATCAAGGATTGTTTTCCTATACTTCATCTTCTGCTAATTCAAAGAAGTATGCCAGTGAGCGTTCGTTTTATATCACACAGATGCGCGGCTACGAATTCGGGACAGTTCAAGCGAATAGCACGGAAATGAAATCGTCTCCACTGCCTTTTGGCGGGTTGCTGGAAATGGATTTGGTAAACACGACGACGATTACCGTTCGGAATAGTTTGGTGTATGACCGTTTATTTCAGGATAAACATCGGTTGACCTTACAACTTGGGATAGAAACGAATTCTGTAAAAACAAAAGGTGAAACAACGAAACGTTATGGTTATTTGCCGGAACGGGGAGAGACTTTTGCCGTGCCTCCCGCCACTTATTTAAACGGAAACCGCACAATGGATAACATGACGATTGCAACAGGAAGTGCTTCTGTAATCAATCGGCTCGAGAACGAGTTGAGCGAGTATGCTTCAGCTATTTACACGTATGATAATCGTTACGTGGTGAATCTGAATGCCCGTTTGGATGCATCGAACCGATTTTCCCAAGATAAAAATAAACGGGTGGAACCTACATGGTCTGCTGGGGTGAAATGGCGAGTGAAACAAGAGGTGTTTGCGAGTGATTGGTGGTGGTTGAATAATTTGGATTTATACGGTTCATATGGTTATCAAGGTAACGCGGTACCTTCGGTATCTCCTTATTTGATTGCCTCGACCGGGACACTGAATCATTTGTATCAATCGTATATTATGGAAGTGAAATCGTTGCCCTATCCGGAGCTTGGATGGGAAAAGACGAAAACGTACAATTTCGGAGTGGATGCTTCCTTGTTGAAAGGACGATTGAATTTCACGTTCAATTATTTTGATAAAAAGAGTTATGTACTCGCTTCGCGTAATGTTCCTTACGAGAATGGAATGGGAAATAGCGTGGTGTCCGGTTCTAATATGAAGAATTACGGGTATGATTTCGTGATTGAGGTTGTTCCCGTGCAAACGAAGGATTTTAGTTGGCATCTTTCATTGAATACTTCGGTTACCCGTAATAAAGTGGAAAAGAATCAGCGAGTGAATCAATTGAGTGATTATCTCAACGGGACAAGTATTGTGAACGGTAGACCGTTTTCGACGTTTTATTCTTATGAATTTGATAAATTGGATTCCGAGGATGGTCGACCGCTGTTCAAAAATATGGATATCGAGGGTGCTGACAGTGCTTTGGATTTTTTAGTCGAATCCGGGAAGTTTACGCCGGACTTTTCCGGTGGACTGAATATCATGTTCAAGTACAAAAGTTGGTCACTGTACGCTTTGTTTGCGGTACAATGGGGAGGGCATGGACGTTTGCCCGAGTTATATCCGGGAGCCTCTGTTCAGGTGAATGGTCTTCCGATGCCGGAACAGAATGTTTCCCGGAAATTGATAAATCGTTGGAAAACACAAGGAGACGAGGCACGGACGAGTATACCTTCCTTGCCGGGGCTTGGAAATGAGAAAATAGATATACCTGTAACTACAGAGTCAACGAGTACCTTGGAGAATCTTTATCATTTGTATAATTTATCGGATCAACTGGTGGCGAACACGGATTTTATCCGTTGTCGTTCGCTCTCATTGGCCTACGAGTTGAATCCCCAGTGGTTGAAACGGTTATATATCCAACGTATGCAGGTAAAAGCGAGTATGACGAATCCGTTTATATGGGTTTTCGACAAGAAATGGGACGGGTTGGACCCGGAAACAGGGAATTGGCCGGCTCGTCGGATTACCTCTTTGTCTATACAAATAGCATTTTAGTAGTTGGAAATTTAAAATGATAGGACATGAAGATATTTAGAATATTACAGATAATGAGTTTAATCGGGGTGTTGATCCCGATGGGGTGTTCCGATTTTTTGGAAAAGAAATCTCAAGACGAGGTGATCGTGACAACGGTATCGGATTTTGATGAATTTCTATTGGGCTCCGGGTATGTTACTTATGTACAGTATGCAAATCTTTATTTTTTGGATGATGATATTGAATATTATGAATCAGAGTATTATGATGAGTTGTCCGATGTGATGGCTTCTTATGGTTTTCAATCTTGGCAACCGGATATGTGGGAGAGTGAAGAAGTTATTCGGACTAATTGGGAAACTTACACTAGTACATATTCTCGTATCATGGGTGTTAATGCTGTTTTGGATGGAATTGACAAAGCAAGAGGGGAGATCGAGGCTCGTGATCAGGTGAAAGCGGAGGCTTTGGCTTTGCGGGGGTACTATTATTTTATGTTGGTGAATACCTTTGGTGAACCTTATAATTATAATAAAAAAGCATTGGGAGTTCCTCTTAAGCTTTCCGCTGATATAGAGGAGAATGGGATGCCCCGAAATACAGTAGAAGAGGTTTACATGCAGATCGTAGAAGATTTAAGAGAATCGTCAGCTTTGTTTGAAAAATACCCGAAACGAAGGGGAAATTACCGTATTAATTTACCGACGGTTAATATCTTGTTATCCCGGGTATATTTACATATGGAACGATGGGATAGCGTGATCGTGGCAGCGAATAAAGCTATTCAATATTCCGAAGGCTTGACCGACTACACGAAATTTAGCGGGAGTAACTTTTTCATGTGTTCTTACGATCATTCGGAAGTAGAATGGATTTATGGTGTCGGAGTGAATATCCAGTTTTTTGGTCCCTCGGCTGATCTTCTTTCAAGGTATGATAAAAATGATTGTCGACCCGGGATGTGGTTTGATATGGGCGAATATTCGACCAATCGTTTATTAAAAAAGGATTATGATTGGATGAGTGGATCCGCTACTCCCGTGAATACGGTTCGGATTTCCGAAGCTTATTTGAATCGTGCGGAAGCTTACGTGCAAAAGGGGATGACGGGTGAGGCTTTGGCGGATTTGAACGAGGTGCGCTGTAACCGGATTACGGGATACACGAATATAGAGAATGTCCCGGCAAATTTGTTGGAGGAAGTACGTTTGGAACGACGTTTGGAATTGTGTTTTGACGAGCAACGGTGGTTTGATTTACGTCGTTATGGGATGCCTTCTATTACACATAGATATCGTTATCGAAAAAGCGATCCGTGGGTAATATACACGTTGCGTGAGAAAGACCCGTTGTACACGCTTCCTCTACCCAATGAGGCAATACGAAATAACGTTAGACTGGAGCAAAATGCTTCGGCTTACGAACCCAAGAGATCGGGGGTTGAAGAATGACAAGATTAAAAAAATGATGTAGTATGAAAAAGATATATTGGTTGATGTTTGTGGCACTGGGAATGTTGGCTTGTGCCGAGGATAGCAAGTTGGGGGAAATACCTTCGTTGACACAGGAATATACTTTACCGCAAGGAAATTCTCCCGCGGATGACCGTATCGTGGATTTGCATGATAAATACGGGACGTTTGTTTTGTACGAGTATATAGAAGCGGATTTGAAATGGTTGCAGGTGGACGTGAATAATACTTGGGGCGATTACGAGTATACTCAGCCGAATCCGCTATACGCGGGAAATGTTTTGGATCTATTGGGAGAATGTTGGTTTAGATTTTATCCGGCAGAATTTCATGAGAAATTCATGCCTTACAAGATATTTCTGACCTCAACCTTGAAATATGTGTCTTTCACGGGAGCTGAAACGATGATGAATAGCCGTGTTGTTCAGACTCAAATGGTCGTCAGTCATTGTTCGGAGGAGGTGAAGAATATGACTCAAGCGGATAAGGTTGCTTTTAAAAATGATTTACAATCCAAACTTTGGGGAAGTTGGCTTTCAAAATTTGATATTCCTGGGGAGTTTTATGGTGTAAGTAATTATTACGGTAAGGCTAGTTCTGATCCAACGAATTGGAATTATGCCCGAGAGAGAGGTTTTGTTGCTGATAGCAAAGGTACGGAATGGAGTACTCAAGACCCATGGCCTTCTTCAACTCTAAGTGAAAGTGCCGATCTGGATGCTTTTTTAAGTGGAATGCGCAACCGGACTTCGGAGGAGTGGGCTGAAGATTTGACGTATCCTCTGGTAAAAAAGAAATATGATATTCTGAGGAATTATTTTTTAGAGAAGTTCAATTTTGATATACAGAAGATAGGGGATGCAAATGCGGTAACCGAATAGTAATGTGTTTCTATGATATATTGGAAATAAATCATTGTATGTTTAAATCTTAAATTTTAGGAAATGAGAAAATTTTATGTGCTATTGCTAATACTAGCAATAATGGCTCCTTGTATGCTTACATTTGGGGCAGATAGAAAGAGGAAAAAAGACAAAACAGAACAAAAAAGTGAAGAGGTAGTTAAAAAGAAAAGTAAGTATGATGAGTTGTTAAAAAAGCCTAATATTGTGACTGCTAAAGGTGATTTTGTAACCGTACATAAGATTGGAGGTAAGATTTATTTCGAATATCCGTTAAAATACATGGGACGGGATGTATTGTTGGGAGGTACAGTATCGGCAACTTCCGAACCGATGTTCGTGAATTTGGGATTCAAGTATCAGAACCCGATGTTGCTGGAAGTCGTGATACAGGACTCTACTGTTTTCTTTAATAAGAAGAATGTTGCTTATTCACGAGGCTCGGATGAGGCTTGGGCTCGTAAAGCTGTGGAAAGAAATTTCATCCCGCGTTTATACAAGCGTTTCCCTGTTGCGGCTTATAATATCGATAGCACAGCGGTGGTAATTGACGTGACGGAACTTTTGAATAATAACCCGGAACTTTCTCCTGAAGGATATACCGGTATGTTTAAAAATACTCTTATAAAAGAATCCTCGTTCTTCGGGAAAGTAAAAGCTTTCGAGGATAATGTTTCCGTGGAGATTAACCAAGAGGTGCAGATCGGTATGGAGTTCGCTATTTTTAAAGCGTCTTTGGGAAAAGTTTCAACCCGTTCGGTTATCTCGATGCTTTTATTACCGGAAAAGAAAATGAATCCTCGTGTTCAAGATTCTCGTGTAGGAATATTTCCGACTTATAACGGTAGTCACGAAAACGGGACTCTTCCCTTTCGAGAAATTTCGCAGACAGAGGATGGATTACGTTTATATAATCTAGCTAATCGTTGGCGTTTAGAACCGAAAGACATCAAGGCGTGGGAGCGTGGTGAGTTGGTGGAACCCGTGAAGCCGATCGTGTGGTACGTGGATGACGCTTTTCCCGATGAGTGGAGAGAACCGATCAAAGCGGGTGTTTTGATCTGGAATCAAGCTTTCGAGAAGATCGGTTTCAAGAATGCGATTCAAGTTCGTGATTTCCCCGTGAATGACCCGAGTTTTGATCCGGATAACCTGAAATATTCTTGCTTGCGTTATTTGCCTACTCCGGACGCTAATGCTATGGGGCCTTCTTGGGTGGATCCGACAACCGGAGAGATTGTTAACGCTTCGGTTATCGTCTATAATAATATTATACAGTTGATTAATAATTGGCGTTTCGTGCAGACCGCACAGGTAGATTCCAGAGTTCGGGCGAAAAAGATGCCGAAGGATGTTATGGACGAATCGATAGCTTACGTGATCGCCCACGAGATCGGGCACACGTTAGGATTGATGCACAATATGGCAGGGTCGGCAGCTATACCGGTGGATTCTTTACGTTCGGCAAGTTTCACTCGTGAATACGGGACGACGGCTTCCATTATGGACTACGCTCGTTTTAATTACGTGGCGCAACCCGGTGACAAAGGGGTGAAATTGACACCCCCGGGGCTGGGCGTGTATGACGAGTATGTTATCAAGTGGTTGTATAGTCCGATTCCTCAAGCCAAGGATATGTGGGAAGAAGCCGCTATCGCTGAAAAATGGATTGACGAGAAAGCGGGAGATCCTTACTATCGTTATGGACGGCAACAGATAAGTAATCGTTACGACCCCAGTGCTTTTGAGGAGGATTTGGGTGACGATCCCGTAAAGGCAGGAACGTACGGTATCAAGAATTTAAAGTATATTCTTGAAAATATGAATGAATGGATCAAGGACGACGAGGATTTGAGATATCGTTCCGGGATTTATTTGCAGATTCAGCAACAATATTTCCGTTATTTGATGAACGTATTGTATCAGGTAGGAGGTATATACCTGACACAAGTGAAAGACGGGACGGACGGGGAGCCGGTAAGGGCATTGGAACGCAAAAAACAAAAAGAATCATTAGCTTGGGTAATAAACGAGTTACTTCACAGTGAATGGATTAATGCCCCGCAATTATCCGATAAATTTGATTTGGATATAAGTGCATCAGCTAATATAATTAATCGGGTTTCATATTCCTTTTTGTCGACATTGGCAACGAATGTAACCCTCTCTTCGCACGTTTCAAAAGAAAAAGTGCCTTACTCGGTTCGGGAATATTACGATGATTTATACTTGAAGATATTTGCCCCTACAATACAAGGGCGGAAATTAACAACAACCGAAAAAGCTTTACAGAATGCATTTCTGCTTTCCGGATTTAGTGCTGGTGGTGGAGGGAGTATGGCTGCTTTGACGAACGATTCGCGTTTCGTCCCGTCGGAAATGTCGCCATTACCTTCTTTGGATGAGATACGAGCTTATGGTTTGGATGAATCCGGAGTATCAAAAATATGGTATGAACAGTTGCAGCAAATTGAAGCACGTTACGGGAAAGGTTCCGTGGCACGTGCCTTGTTTGATAATAATTTTGGACGTTATGTATCACCGTTTCAAAATACGGTTTTCGTGGACGCTATCAGTGAACTCGGGTACTATAATATCGTGATGCTACGAAAAGTGCGTGATTTGGTAAAAGGAAAAGTTGCCACGGCTCACCGTGATGATAAGGCGTATTACGAGGGATTATTGATTAAATTGAATAAGTTTTTCAAATAGATATAAAATGTTTTTGTGTTTGAAAGGTCGTGTCTGTCTGGCACGACCTTTGTCTATCGACTATATGGTAACGAGGGGTGTTGTATTGTGAAAATGAATTCTTGAGATAAATAAATTGCTCCCGGTTTTGATTTAATACTGATATTGATAATACCATTTTTGTTTTCGGGTATTCTATACGTGTGGAAAAAGTGTGATAATTTTTTACTCAAAACAATATTGTATGGAAAAATCAATCGTAAAAGTAGAACATCTGTCTCATCGATACAGTGTTCAATGGGCTATCCGGGATATTAATTTCGAGATAACGGAAAATGGAATTTATGGTTTGCTCGGTTCTAACGGGGCGGGGAAATCAACCACGATGAATATCATGTGCGGGGTGTTGAAGCAGACAGAGGGGGACGTTTACATCAAGGGTGTGAGCATGCGTGACAATCCGGTAGAAGCAAAAAAGCATATCGGTTTCCTGCCGCAGAAACCCCCGTTGTATGGTGATTTGACGGTGGAGGAGTTTCTGGCGTTCACGGCGAATATCCGTCGTATTCCGGAAGACGAAGTCGCGGGAGCGGTGAAAAGTGTAATGGAACGTTGTGGGGTAGGCCATTTCCGGAAGCGGTTGATTCGTAACTTGTCGGGCGGTTACCAGCAGCGGGTGGGTATTGCGCAGGCGATTATTCACAATCCGGCATTCGTGGTGCTGGACGAGCCGACGAACGGTTTGGACCCGAATCAGATCATAGAGATACGCCACTTGATAAAAGAGATCGGTGAGGATAGAACGGTGATTCTATCGACGCATATTCTGTCGGAGGTACAGGCGACGTGTGATTATATACGGATGATCGAGGAAGGACAGGTAGTCTTTTCCGGCACGGTGGAGGAGTTTGACAATTATATTGTTCCCAGCACGATATTCGTGACTTTGGCGTCAATGCCTTCGGCGGAGGAACTAAAGGTATTGCTCGGGGTGGTGGATGCCGAGAACACGGGTGGCATGAATTACCGGGTAAATTTCTCGGACTCCCGCGAGGCGATCACCAAGATCGTGGAAACAAGCGTGGCTCGCAACTGGCAATTGCTGGAGATTCGTGTCGAGAAGAGTTCTATGGATAACGTGTTCGCCGAGTTGTCCGCCAAGAGTAAGAAACATTAAAATCGAGAATTTATGAAGATGGCATTTAAAATAGCAAAGATGGAATTGCAATCTTTGTTCTTCTCGCCCGTGGCGTGGTTGTTGCTGGTCGTGTTCTCTTATCAGGTCGGAATGACTATTTCTGATTCGTTGGAGGGAATCGTGGTACGCCAAGCGATGGGATACGAGATGTGGAGAGTGACGGGCAGCGTGTTCGCGGGATTAATGGAGTCGATACAAGGCTCTCTTTATTTGTATATTCCCTTGTTGACGATGAATATGATCAGTCGCGACTTGAACGGGGGGACAATAAAGTTGTTGCAGTCGGCGCCTTTACGCAATATTCAGGTGGTAGCCGGTAAATACATGGCTTTGATGGTATTCGGGCTGGCGATGATGGGCGTGATATTGTTTTACGTGATATTCGGTTTGTTCACGATCGAGAATATAGATATTCCTTACGTGTTGACGGGTATTCTGGGACTTTACCTTTTGTTGTGCGCTTATGCCGCTATCGGGTTGTTTGTTTCCAGTCTGACTTCTTATCAAGTGGTGGCGGTGTTCGGTACTTTGATGATTCTCATCCTGTTCAATTACGTGGGCGACGTGGGTCAGAACTACGAGTTCGTGCGGGATATCACTTATTGGCTTTCAATCCGGGGCAGGGTGTTCGAGTTTATTCACGGGTTAATATGCAGCGAAGACGTGCTTTATTTCCTGATCGTGATCGCTATATTCTTGACATGGACAACGCTCCGGTTGATCAACCGGGTGCAGAAGCGGGGATGGACAGTCCGCTGGGGCGCCTACCTTGGTGTATTCGTGTTGGCGATGGGATTGGGGTATCTGAGTTCCCGCCCGATGCTGATGTCGTATTACGATGCCACGAGAACGAAGGGAAATACGCTGAGCGAGGGAAGCCAGAATATCGTGAAGTTACTTGACGGAAAGGTGAAGATCACGACTTACACGAATGTGCTTGACAAGGAGTTTTGGAGCACGCTACCCGATCATATTAATCATGACATGGGCAATTTCCGTGATTACGTGCGTTTTAAACCGGATATGAAGTTGCGTTACGTTTATTTCTATGACAACGCGGGTAACGAGGAACTGGACGAGCAGTATCCCGACTTGAACGACAGAGAACGGGCAGAACGGATATGTGACAATTACGGGATTCCTTTCTCTATTTTCCTGTCGCCGGAGGAGATGAAGAAAATAGAGGATTTGAGCGCGGAGGGCAACAAGACAATACGCGTGATCGAACGGGAGAACGGGCAAAAGTCTTATTTACGTTTCTATTATCACGGGGGATGGAAGGAGTCCCCGATGGAAGGCGAGATTTCCGCCGCATTCAAACGTCTGGTGATGGACGTACCGACGATAGGCTTCCTTACCGGGCATGGTGAACGCGATATCAACCGGGAAGCCGACCGGGAATACAAGCGTATTTCCAGCGACAGGAATATTCGAAGCTCTATGGTGAATCAGGGGTTCGATATAGAGGAAGTGCGAGCGGATCAGGCTATCCCGGACAGTATCAATATACTGGTGATTTCCGAGTTAAGGTCGCCTTTGAGCGAGCGTGAAAAAGTGCATCTGGACGCCTTCGTTGACCGGGGCGGCAATCTCTTTATACTCGGCGGGCCGGGAAGACAGGAACTGATGAACCCGCTTGTCGAGCGGTTCGGTGTCCGCTTTATGCCGGGGCAGCTGGTGCAACCGACAAAAGATCTTCAGGCTGACCTGATACAGGCTTTACCGACGAAAGAAGGAATAAAATTATGGCCGGGGTTGGATATAATCCGGATATACGAGGGCTGCGTTGCCATGCCGGGCTGCGTCGGTTTGGAATACACTCCCGTCGAGGGGGTGACGGTCACGCCGTTGTTTACCACCGACACGGTGGGATGCTGGAACAGGACACGGGGCGCGGACTTCACGCGTGATTCGATTGTTTATGAACCGGAAGCGAGTGACCGTGCCGGAGTTTTCGCCACGGTAATAGCTTTGAGCCGCGACGTGAACGGCAAGCAACAACGTGTAGTTATCTCCGGCAACACGGATTGCTTGAGTAACGGGGAATTTGCCACGGGCAGGCGGGAAGTTCGCAATTTTAATTACGAGTTGGCTCGTTCCGGTTTCTACTGGTTGTCACACGAGGAATTGCCCGTGAATACTTCCCGTGCGGAGCCGATAGACAGGAAATTGAATGTTAGCGAGTCTGCCATGGAGGTATGGAAGATCGTGTTCATGGTAGTTATTCCCGTTATACTCGCGTTTGCCGGAATCTTGATATGGCTTCGGCGCCGGGGACGTTGATACTTAAAATTTAGATTATGAGAATGATATATAAAATAGCGAAAACCGAGTTACAGATGTTGTTTTACTCGCCTATAGCTTGGTTGGTGTTGATCATATTTACTTTTCAATGTGGTTTGATTTTCACGGGTTCCGTCACGATGATCGAGAAACAGCAAGCGATGGGGTACGATCCCATGTTTATCAGTTCCAGTATTTTCGGTCGCCTTTTTTACGAGGTACAGAACTATCTTTTCTTGTACATCCCTTTACTGACGATGGGATTGGTAAGCAAAGATCTTGCCGGGGGAACAATGAAACTTTTGTACTCGTCGCCGATGACGAACGCGCAGATTATCTTGGGTAAATACTTGTCCATGGTGATTTTCGCGTTCGTGTTGGTATCTATTTTTATCATGTACGTGATATTCAGTCTGTTTGCGGTAGAGAACTTTGATGTATTGCAGATTCTTACCGGGATACTCGGTCTTTTCCTTTTGATATGTACTTATGCAGCCGTCGGGTTGTTTTTCTCGACGCTGACTTCTTACCAGATTATTGCGGCAGTGGCGACTTTAGTATTCCTGACTTTCTTGAACTTCATAGACCGTATCTGGCAGGATATTGATTTCGTTCGCGATGTCACTTTTTGGTTGTCACTTCCGCGGCATGCCGGAACGTTTATAGGCGGGATGATTTGCAGCGAGGAGATCGCTTACTTCATCATGTTCCCCGCCATGTGCGTGTGGTTCTCTATCGTGCGCCTGTCTTCCCGCGTGCAGAAGAGTTCATGGGTGCGGAATTTTGCGAAGTATGCGGGTGTTTTCCTTATCATGGCGATGGTGGCTTACGTGAGTTCCCGTCCCGCCTTGATGGGGTATATCGACACGACACGGGAGAATAGTTTGACGTTAACGCCTAACAGTCAGGAAATTGTGAAGAAGCTGAAGGGCGGACTCACGATCACCACGTACAGTAATTTGCTGGATGAGGACTTCATGAAGGCACTCCCTCGTTACCAGAATAATGACGCGTACCAATTTCGTGAATACCTGCGGTTCAAGCCGGAGATCAAGATGAAATACGTGTATTATTACGATTCGGTTCAGAACACGAAACAGAGAGGTTTTTTGTCCGAATTGCCGATGGAGAGAAGGGCAAAACAGATTGCCGCGTCGTTCAAGATCAAGTTGTCGAGATACTTGACCCCGGAGCAGATCAAGCAGGTGATTGACCTGTCGCCGGAGGACAACCGGTTCGTGCGGCAGGTGGAACGGGAAAGCGGGGAGAAGATGTTCCTGCGGCAGTTCGACGATATGATGAGAGATCCGTCGGAGGCGGAGATTTCCGCCGCGTTCAAACGTATGGTGATGGAGTTGCCTACCGTGGGTTTTCTCACCGGACACGGCGAGAGAAGTATCAGCCGCTACCGGGATCGGGATTATGCCAGCTTTGCTCGAAACAAGCGTTTCCGCTATGCCTTGCTGAATCAAGGTTTTGATGTTCAAGAAGTAACATTGGACGGGAATATTTCCGAGCGGATCAATATTCTGGTGATAGCCGACATGCAACAACCCTTGAGCGAGCCGGAAATGGAACGTCTACAACAATATATCGACCGGGGAGGCAATTTGTTTATCGCGGGAGAGGCGGGCGGACAAGCACGGATGAATCCTCTGGTGCGGCAGTTTGGTGTGGAGTTCACGGATGGAGTACTAGTGAAACCAACAGAGGATTATCAGCCCGATCTAGTGTTGGCGTGGCCGACAGAGGAGGCACGGGAATTATCGTATTTCTTCGGGACGATGATCGAGTGGCGCATGTGTGCCATGATGCCGGGTGCTACCGGGTTGAGATACACGATGGATAAAGGGTTTAAAGTTACGCCGATGTTATTGACGGATTCCACGGGAGTGTGGAATGAACTGGAAACCGTGAATTTCATTGACGATACGGTGTGTTATAATCCGGCGGTAGGGGAGAAGGAACAACAATACACGACACTTTTGGGATTATCCCGTCCGCTGGGAGAGCGCGAACAGAAGATCGTGATTCTCGGTGACGCCGATTGTATCGGTAACGCGGAATTATTCAAGCCCCGCGAGGGAATGGAGAACGGCAATTTCTATATCATTCTCGGTTCTTTCCAGTGGCTGTCCGACGGTGAAGCCCCGGTAGACGTGCGTCGCCCGAAAGCGATAGATAATAAACTGTTCCTCGGTAAAACCGGGGTGAAAGTGACGGAGATCGCGTTCAAGTGGATTGTACCTGCCGGGTTATTGCTATTGGCTATTTTCGTGTGGATCAGGAGGAGGGGGAGGTAAGTCGAGTCCGGAGGAGTTGATTAATTTTAGATTTTAAATTTTAGATTTTAGATTGAAGGACTTGCTAATTTTAGATTGACGAATGAAAAGTTTCCCGGAGCAAGGTGGTATTCTAGCTCCTCCTCTGTTTATAGAGGAGGTGGATGCGAAGCAGACGGAGGAGTTCAATCTAAAATCTAAAATCGTAAATCTCTAATACGGAGGTGGAATCAACGAGTCATGACATGTGTCTTTCTTTTGAATGGTGAACGTGAGATACGTGTTGTTCATGATATCGATGGCGAGTAGTTTGCCGGAAAGGACACCGGGTTTTTCCAGAATGACTTTTATTACTTCGTTGGCTTGGAGAGAACCGATGATGCCGGGAAGGGCGCCGATCACCCCTAGGGGTTGCGAGAAGTCCTTCACGGCATCATGGTACTCGAACAGATCCCGGTAAGTCGGACCGTCGTGATAATTAAAAACAGAGAGTTGTCCCTCGAACTCGCGAATGCTACCGTAAACGAACGGTTTATGCAGTTGCACGCAGGCGTCGTTTATGACGTAGCGGGCGTAAAGATTATCGGTGGCATCGACCACGACATCGTAACCGGTGATGATTTCGAGCGCGTTATCGGGAGTTAATCGGGTGATATATGGTGTAATCCTGCAAAAAGGATTTAATTGAATTAATTTAGCGGCTGCAACGGTTGCCTTGGCTGTCCCCACGTGTGTCGTGTCGTATAATATCTGTCGTTGCAGGTTGGATTCCGATACCGTATCGTCGTCCATGATTCCGATGTGCCCGATGCCGGCGGCGGCAAGATAGTATAACACGGGAGAACCGAGTCCCCCGGCACCGACTACCAGTACACGGGAATCTTTAATTTTTTCTTGTCCTTGAATTCCAATGTCTTGAAGAATTATATGTCGGTTATAACGTTCCGTTTCTCTAGAGGTTAATGACATATTCTATCGCTTTAATTCTAAATTTGTTCTATTTGTCTTTTAATTATTTCTCTCGTTAATGTGTTGCTTCACGAAACGATTGACGGTACAGATGGAAACCTTGTACTTTTTGGCTATTTTCTTGTAAGGTACGCTGTTATCCATAAGCTCAATGATTTTGTCCTTGTTCTGGATTAACACGTTTAACTGCGGGCAACTCCCGTACGGACGTCCCAGTTTAACGCCTTCCGCTTTCCTGACTGCCAAAGCTTCTCTCGTGCGAATGGAGATCAAATTACGCTCGATTTCAGCCACGAGACCAAAAGCAAACCCTAATATCTTGCTATTCAAGTTGTTCTCGAAGGTGTATCCCTCTTTCGTGCTGTGAAGAACAATTTTGCGCTGGATGCAGGTATTGATGATATTCATGATATCGATCAATGTCCTGCTCAAGCGCGATACTTCCGTGACGATAAGGCAATCACCATCTTGCAGAGATTCAAGAAGATCACCGAGTTTTCGGTCATTACTGCTAACTTTACCACTGACTACGTCATGGTACCATTTATCAATATTGAGACCCCGGCTGGCTGCAAATTTCTTAATCTCCTCCTCCTGATTTTCCAGGTGTTGTTTGTTAGTACTGACTCGTAAATACGCAACTACCATAATTGATTTAGTTTTTGACGTTTAAAAAGACAAACGTAACAAAAGGAGGAGAATAAACGTGATACTATAAATGTTAAAATTAGTTATGAAATTCAAGAGAGTGTCCCTCTCTCGACTACATCCATGCATCCCAATCTTTCCACACCGGTTCATAGCCTTGTGCCTTAATGGCTTCCACCATTTCTTGCGGGCTACGGTCATCGTTAATGGCAAATTGTTCCAGTTCCTTGTGGGGAACGACATACCCGCCGGGCTCCGTGCTTGAGCCCGCGCTCATCGAGGTAGCCCCCAAGTGCATCACGTGATCTCTGAATTCCCGGCTTTCCCGCGTGGAGATGGAAATTTCTGCCTGTTGATCCAGTAAGCGGTACGCGCAGATCAGTTGCACCATTTGGCGATCGTTGATCGGGTCTTTCGGCATAAAAGCTCCCGCGTGCGGGCGCAGACGGGGCAGGGAGATCGAGAACTTGGATTTCCAATAGTTCTTTTCCAAGTATTTTAGATGCAAGGCGGTGAAGAATGCATCCGTGCGCCAGTCTTCCAACCCGAGTAACGCCCCGATTCCCATTTTTTGTACACCTGCCGAGCAAGCTCGATCGGGAGTTTCCAAACGGTAACGATAGTTTGCTTTTCTTCCTTTCGGGTGGTAAAGCGGGTATTGTTTCTCGTTATACGTTTCTTGATACACGCAGAGAAAGCTAAGTCCGGCTTCATGCAGGCGGGTTGC
>QWCH01003537.1_pt1 | contig 16205 bp, 9 predicted proteins | sample 1972671 | NCBI WGS metagenome assembly QWCH01 (sample SAMN09866713, study PRJNA288562) | Human gut metagenome isolate term3_stool, whole genome shotgun sequencing... | isolation source: gut | host: Homo sapiens | place: USA: California | reverse complement strand
TAATACACATAGCGGATGAGGAGTATAGTTGAAAGGGTATGTAAACCTTTCCGGTAGTGCAATATGGGAAACCGGTTGGTCGAAAAAATGTATCATTGACTCGTCATAACAGAATTAGGGGTACAAAAATAAGGTAAATCCGCGAAATATACGGCAGATTCATCCTTAGAACTTTGTCATAAACTTCTGTACATTCTCTCTATATTCAGTAGGAGTCTGTCCTTTCTTCTTTTTGAATAGACGATTAAAGTTAGATACATTATTGAATCCGGAGGCATAGCAAATTTCAGAGATGGTATTGGATGTTTCATATAGCATTTTGGCTGCATTGCCTATCCGTATGTCATTCAGAAAATCTATAAAACTTCTATTTGTTCTTTTTTTGAAGAAGTGGCTAAATGCAGATTCAGACATTCCCACGCTGCTTGCAACCAATTCTAATGATATCTCTTCCTGAAAATGTTCCTGAATATAGGCGATCACTTTATTGATTCTTCGGCTTTTTGATTCTCTGATGGCGAAATCTCTTTCGTTGTTGGCTGCCAGCAATAATTTTTGGTTTTCAGATATAGATAAATGATATAGTATTTTGAAAAACTCAAGGGCAGAATCAACTCCTTGCCTGTGGGATAGATTCAGTATCGTATCTTTCAATGCAAGTGATGTTTCCTGAGAAAATTCGATTCCGTAAGATGAGTCAGTGAACAGTTGTTTAATAGGGTAGAAAATCTTCTTATTAATAATTGGATACTCCAAGGTTTCCTTATGAAACTGAATGGTGACGACGTGTGCTTCGTCATGATCGCTCTCACTAATCCATCGGTGTGGAATATTAGGACCTACCATAACCAGATCAATATCGCTGAATGGAGCGACACAATCACCAACAATTCTTTTACCTTTGCCATTGATGACCATATTTATTTCATAATCAGAATGAAAATGGGCGGCATAGTCAAATTTTGCATGAGGATGATTTAATACGATGAATAAATCTTCTTCTCCGATAGGGGTAATTTCTCTTTGTATGTATTCCATAGGGGGTGTTTTTCTGCAAATATATCATTTTGTTCAAGAAAGTACAAACCTTTATAAAAATAATATATAATGTTATTTGGTTGATAATCAGTGGATTGTTTGTTTTGTGTGGTAGAAACTTCAAAAAAGTATCATGTATTGACAGTATAATATTACAAAATAGATGAAGACCTCCCTATATTTGTGGCATCGAATATGACTAGTCGTTGTAGTAGTATTGAAAAACATTAATTTATTAATTTATGTCGTTTATGGGAAAGAAGAAAAATTTGTTGACCTTATTGTTTATATTATTGGCTATGCCATTAATTGCCCAAGAGATGATTGTGAAGGGTAATGTAATGTCAACTGATAATGAAACATTGGTTGGTGCGACGATTCTTGTTAAAAGTAAGAAGACGGGAGCTACCACCGATTTTGATGGAAACTATTCTATTTCAGCTAAAAAAGGCGATATCCTGGTGTTTTCTTATATAGGATTTAAAACTGTTGAGAAAAAAGTGACTTCTAATGTATTGAGTGTCATAATGGAGCCGGTAACAGAAATGTTGAATGAGGTGGTAGCAGTAGGATATGGTGTACAAAAGAAAGTTGACCTGACAGGGTCTGTTTCTACAGTGAAAGGAGAAGCTTTGATAAAAGCTGCCACACCCAACCTGACCAATGCACTGACCGGAAAGATGACCGGCGTCATTTCAACACAACAAAGTGGGGAGGCTGGATTTGATGATCCTACTTTCTATATCCGTGGAAAGAGTACATTTGGAGATAACAGTGCTTTATTGCTTGTAGACGGTGTAGAACGGTCTATCAGTAAACTGGACCCCAATGAGATTGAAAGTATTACGATACTGAAGGATGCAGCGTCTGCTGCTGTATATGGTGCGCGTGCTGCCAATGGGGTAATCATTGTCACTACAAAAAGAGGAACTCAGGGGAAACCGAAAATCACTTACTCGGGTACTTTTGGTTTTCAAAAACCGACTATCGTTCCGGAGATGATGAATGCATATGAATATGCGAAATACCTGAATTTGGCGTTGGTAAACATTGGAAATGTGCCTCGTTTCACAGAATCCGAAATTCAGGATTATAAAAGTGGAAAGAAACCTTCTACAGACTGGTGGAAAGAAACATTGAAAGAGCGTGCAGGTATTCAACAGCATAGCCTGAATGTGAATGGAGGTAGTGAATCGACTAAGTTTTTTGTATCATTCGGTTATCTCGACCAGGATGGATTGTACGATTTGTCTTATTTCAAAAGATATAATGTACGTTCCAATATTGATACTCAAATAACGAAAGACTTCAGTGTTTCGGTAGATCTTGCCGGACGCTATGAAAAACTCGGCAAATCAGCTGTCGGCAACGGGCTCTTCTCTACTATTATCAATTCGAAGCCAACCGAGCGTGCTTATGCTCCGGACGATGTAGAAAAAGGTGCCTTAGTTTCTAACGGGCAAAATGTTTCTCCTATCGGACAGGCTGCCCATTCGGGATATAGTAAGACGGAAAACTCAGTATTTCAAGGAACGTTGCAGGGTGTCTATGATGTTCCTTTCTTGAAAGGGCTGAAGGCCAGAGCCAGTTTCTCTTATGACCGTTGGTTCTCAAAAGCCAAGACTTTTACTACTCCCTATGAGTTTTACAGATATGATAAAGAGATCGATCTGTATACCAAACAGAAGTCAGGAGGAGGTATCAGTCTGTATGAAGGGACGGCTGAGGATGAAAGAATTACCATTCAGGCAGCCTTGTCTTATGATGCTACTTTTAATAAACTGCATAATATCTCAGCTTTATTACTTTTTGAGGAGTCGTCTTATAAATACAGTAATTTGCAGGCATCCCGCGTAAACTATATATCTTCAGCCATCGATCAGTTATTTGCCGGTCCGGATAAAGATCAGACAAATGGAGGAAGTGCGAATGAAACAGTCAGAAAGGGATATGTAGGACGAGTTAATTATAACTATTCGGGCAAGTACTTATTCCAGTTTAATTTCCGTTATGATGGTTCTTTCAATTTTCCACAGGGGAAAAGATGGGGATTCTTCCCCGCAGTTTCGGGCGGATGGAGAGTCAGTGAAGAACCTTTCCTGAAAAAGACAGGCATCTTTCATAATCTGAAACTTAGAGCTTCTTACGGACAGTTTGGTAACGACAGAGTGGCAGCGTTCCAGTATTTATCTGGATATAAATATAATTCCGGTTCAGTTATCGGTGGAAACTACCAGTCGGGAATTACAGATACGGGTATGGCTAATCCTAATATAACCTGGGAAACGGCAACCAATATGGATTTCGGACTTGATTTTGGTATTCTGGGTGGAAAACTATCGGGAGAACTAACTTACTTCTATAAGAAAACGAGAGACATCTTATTGCCCAGAAGTGCTTCCGTACCACAAACTTTTGGTGCTACCCTGCCTGATGAAAATATAGGAAAAGTTGATAATAAAGGTCTCGAAGCGATTTTGCGGTATAATGATAAGATTGGTAATTTTAGATTTATGGTGGAAGGAAATATGACTTTCGCCAAGAGCAAGGTCGTTTACATGGATGAAGCCTTGAATGTGGCAGAACAGAAGAAAAGAACCGGGCATCCTTTTGATCAGACTTATGGATTGAAGGCATTAGGTTTATTCCGGAGTCAGGAAGAAATAGACGGATGGGCTATTCAGGACGGACGTGGAAATACGAGTCTTAAAGTCGGTGACATTAAATATCAGGATTATGATAAGAGTGGGGTGATTGATGGTGAAGATATTCAGAGGATAGGTAAAAGTACGGTACCAGAGATTGTTTTCGGGTTGAATATAGGTATGTCATATAAGCAGTTTGAATTGACAATGAATTTTCAGGGTGCAACAGGTTTCGATCAATATCTGAGATGGGACCCGTTCAATCTTGAGTCTAATGCGTTGGCTATATTCAAGAACTCATGGTCGGAAGATAATCCGAATGCTAAATATCCACGCTTATATGCGGGAACTGTACAGAATAATCGGGAGAAATCTTCATTCTGGCTGTATGACGGCACTTATATCCGTTTGCGAAACTTCGAGTTGGCATATACATTTGACAAGTATCCGTTCTTCAAAAAGATAGGAGTGCAGAATCTACGCGTATTTGTATCGGGCAACAACTTATTGACCTTCTCGAAGATGAAGGACTTTGACCCGGAAGCTCCTAATATTGATCCTGATAATAATGCTTATTATTATCCGCAGATGAAGTCCTATAATGTTGGTTTGAGTATTGAATTTTAATAGAGTAGAGTTATGAAAAATAGAATATCATCCGTTTTTATCCTGTTTTTGTTGCTGTTCACCAATTCGTGTATGGATTTGGATAAAGAACCGCTGGATATGATTTCGAGTGATGCGGTATTTAAAGATGAGGCTCTGTCAGAGGCCTATCTCTATAAAATATATGGCTATATGCCTTGTGGATATGGCCTGTTTGTTGAAGCTGGTGCGAATGTATTAAGTGGAATGGGGATTACCGATCTGCTTGATGGCAGCACCGATCTGTTGCGTTCGCCTGCGGGATGGAATGAGAGTAACGGAGTCATGATACCGGGAACGATGTCTTCTACGTACAATCCTCTTGAAACTTGGGGCCGGAGCTATGAAGCCATCCGTAAAGTTAATAATCTGATAGCGGGACTTTCTGATGATAGTCCCTTATCAGAAAGTTTTAAGGAAAGAGTGATAGCAGAAGCACGTTTTGTCAGGGCATTCCTGTATTTCGATCTGGTTCGCCGCTATGGAGACGTACCTTTGATTAAAGAGTTACAAAACTTTGATAATTTGCAGGCACTGCTCGTTCCGCGTACTCCTAAATCGGATGTTTATGATTTTGTAGAAACCGAATTGGAACAGATAGGAGAAATACTTCCGTATGCGAGAGAAATACCGGCAACCGAACATGGACGTGCTTCTCGTGAGGCGGCATGGGCACTAAACGGACGTGTATTGCTTTTTGCCGAACGTTATGAACGTTCCGCTTTTTTCTCAAAGAAAGTAATTGATGAGAAGTATTTTGAATTGGATGATGATTACAATGCATTGTTCCAGTCAAGAAGTGGAAATAAGGAAGTTATATTCGAAGTAATGTTTGATGGGATTAATAAAGGGCATGCGTGTGATAACTTGTTTATGCCCCCCAGCATCGATAATGGCTGGGGCTCTCAGACGAATCCGACACAAGAACTGGTGGACTCCTATGAAATGTTGGACGGAACTCCGTTTGACTGGAATAATCCTGTACATGCCAAAGATCCGTATACCGGACGAGATAAACGTTTGGCTGCAAGCATTATTACAGACGGATCTGTCTTTAAAAATAAAGTAATTCGAACGGGATACCTAATGCCGGACGACGGCTTGGGACTGGTAGAAAGAACTTATACCGGTTATTATATACGTAAATTTCTTGATGAAACCCTTCCTTTTGAGAAACTCTATTTCGGAGGTAGCCAGACAAGCTGGAAGGAGTTACGTTTAGCGGAAGTATTGCTGAATTATGCCGAAGCGCAGAACGAAGCTAAGCAGGGACCGGATGATTCTGTTCATGATGCGATAAATGCCGTAAGAGACCGTGCCGGACTACCGGATCTTCCGGAAGACCTTGATTATACAGGAATGAAACAGAGAATTATACAGGAACGGAAAGTAGAACTGGCATTCGAAGGACATCGTTTCTGGGATTTAAGACGTTGGAAACTGGCAGAATCTGTATTGAATAACAAGTATTTCCATGGTATGAAGATTACCGAAGAGAATGGAGTGAAACATTATGAGGTATTCGAATTGAATATGCTTCCTAAACAAGTCTTTTTGCCGAAGCACTATCTGATGCCTATAAATATCGGTGAAATGGAGAAGAACCCTAATTTGGGCAGTAACAATGACGGATATTAAAAAACTACGGGTATGAAAAGAATCAATCATTGGCTGATAATATGTTTTGTTTTGCTGTTGACTGTTGCATGTACTTCCGGCAAACAGAGTAAATCGGCATCCTGGCAGGATTTGCATTATGGACCTGATTCGCTACAGACGATGGATGTATATCTGCTGGAGAACAGGACTGCCGATACTCCTTTAATGATTCTTGTGCATGGAGGAGGTTGGATGGCAGGCGATAAGAAAGATGCCGATTTTATGAAAACCGCCTGTTATGCCAACGGCATGAATGTGGTGAATATAAACTATCGGATGGGGGATGGAATCTGCTATAAGCAGATGATGCAGGATATGACGGATGCAGTCCGCTATGTACTGGTCCATGCAGAAGAATGGAATATTAAAAAAACAAATTATGTGATGTGGGGCGGTAGTGCCGGAGCTCATTTATCTTTATTGTATGCGTATAATTATGATAAAGAAGATGTTATTTCATTAGTCATCACTTTGGGAGCACCTACCAGACTGGATGCTTTGGATGCCTTGTCGGGTGCAAAGCAAAGCGATATTGAAGGACTGTTGCCAATCGTTACCGGTAAACCGTGGAACAGTGACACTTCTCAGCTGGATGTCGATTATCAGCTGGCAAGTCCTTATTACGGAAAAAACTTTAAGCCTACTTTCCTGATACATGGAGAAAAGGATACGATCGTCCCGAAAGTTCAATCGGAGATGTTGAGTGATCTTTTAAAACAGAAAAATGTTCCCGATACGCTGGTTATCCTTCCTAATGGAGGGCATGGAGGTGAAAATACTCCTCTGGAAGTTTCGGAAAAGGTAAATGTGGCAATGTATAAATGGATTTTGAAATACAGCAAATAATAAAAAGAGTATACTATGAATGCAATAAATAAACTGAAACTATCTTTATCGGCAGTGCTCTTCTCCTTTTTGGGAATAGCTTGCAGTGATATAGATGATAACTTGGTGAACTATCCGGTAGTAGCGGAGGTGAATACCGTCTACTACATTGATTCGGAGTCGGGAAATGACGCTAATAGTGGAGAATCTGAATCGTCTGCATGGAAAACGTTTGCTAACATTAACCGTGTTATTTTTCAGGCAGGTAATCGTATTTTACTGAAGAGAGGGAGTGTATGGACCGGACAGGTTAGTCCTAGAGGGACGGGTACACCTTCCAATCCAATTATTCTTGGATCTTATGGCGAAGGAGAAAAACCGATTATCAATGGAAATGGTGAAGTAAAGGCGGCCGTTTACCTGAAAAACCAGTCGAATTGGGTAATTCAGGATTTGCAGGTGTCTAATTATGCGGATGTACGGGGAGATATCTATCGATGCGGGATTTTGGTCGAAAATGATAATGGAGGAACTGTCAGCAATATTAAGATTCTGAATAATACGGTTCGTGACGTGTCCGGTTCCTTCAGATATGTCGGTGCTTTTCATCCGCATCAATATGGAGGGATAGCTGTCAATGTAATAGGGCAGAATGCCACAGATAAATATGATAAGGTCTTGATTGAAAATAATACCGTAGAAAAAGCGGGACGTACGGGGATTGTTGTATGGGATAATCTTTTTGCCAGTGATCTGGAAGCTTCCACGAATGTAGTAATACGTAATAATTCGGTGAAAGACATTGATTCGGACGGTATAATCACCTATGGTTGTTATGGTTCTTTAATCGAACATAATGTAGCCAATGGATGCGGCTCTTATCGGGAGGACGGTCAGTTTAATGGCTCGGCAGCTATTTGGTGTACTCGTGGAAAGGACTGTATTATTCAGTATAATGAGGCTTATCATACGAAAGCGCTGGAGGGAAATGATGACGGAACCGGATTTGACATTGACATGGATGCTGTTAATTGTATCGTACAATACAATTATAGCCACGATAACGAGGGAGGATTTATGTTGTTTGTAGACGCGTCTAATTCGTCCGGTAGTATTGTACGCTATAATATCAGTCAGAATGATCGGAAACGTGTCTTCATGATTGCAGGAGGAGTTACTCCGAATACGCAGATTTATAATAATACCATATATTTGGGTGCGGGTGCTACTACTAAGATTATAGATCATACCTGGGATGACGGGGGAAATATCAATGCTCCTTGGCTGTTTAAGAATAACATCATTTACAATCTAGGAACAGGTGATTACAAGATTCCGGGTACAGGTGGAGTTTTTGAAGGAAATGTCTACTATGGAAACCATCCGGCTAACGAACCGGATGAAACAGGGAAGATAACAGTAGATCCGAAATTTATAAATGTTGGTGCCGGTGGAACAGGTATCAGTACACTGGATGGATATAAGCTGGAAGAAAACTCTCCGATAATGAATACGGGAGTTAAGGTTGCAAGGAATGGCGGTATGGACTTCTTTGGAAATCCGGTATCCTCTGGCGGTAAGCCTACTCCCGGTGCTCACGAATTGAATGGCACGGCTTCGGGTGAGTCTGAAATGATAGATAAACTGAATGACTGGAGTAACGCATTTTACTATTCACCCAATTTGAATCTGGACAGCAGTAATCCGCAATTCTTTGGTGGTGATGGATCCAGAGCTGTACGGGCAACTACAGATGATGGAATTATATTGTATAACCTTCCGAATATAAAGTCTGTGGAAGTCACTATGTATCTATGTGTCTGGTATCCGACGTTAACCCCGCAGAACATTAAGATATATGGTTCATACACAGGAGGTGATTTTGCTAATTACATCGAAATACCAGTTACTTATACGACAGATTCTGCTGTAGTGGAAGGCTGGCAGAAGACCACAATCAATACAGCTGGGGCCTTGCCGGAAGGAGTGAACTTTATAGGAGTCCGCATTAATGATCCGGTGAATGAGAGCTGGGCTGTTCAAATCGGTGAAGTGGCAATCACTTATGTAGAATAAAATAAAACGAAGAGAATGATGAATATTGCAATACGAATTTGGATAGTTATTTTATCCTTTGCCTGTATAACTCCTGTTTATGCGAATGATCAAAGTGGTAAAATATACTATATTGATAACTTGGGCGGCAGCGACAGTAATACCGGACTGTCGCTCGGGGAAGCCTGGAAATCTTTTAAAAACGTCAATGACCGGGAGTTTAAACCGGGTGAACAGATTCTGCTGAAATCCGGTTGTACTTGGACGGGGTCTTTGTCTCCAAGAGGGAATGGGACGGATGATTCGCCGATTATAATAGGGGCTTATGGTGAAGGGACACGTCCTGTGATCCATGGGAACGGTCAGGTAAAGGCAGCAGTATACTTGCGTAATCAATCGAACTGGGTGATTCGTCAGCTGGAAGTCACGAATCAGGCTCCGGAACGAGGTTATGTACATCGCGGAGGTATCCTAGTCGAAAATGATAATGGTGGTGTTTTGAGTAATATCAGTATTCTTGATAATTATGTGCACCATGTGACCAGCTCATTCCGTTATGCATATAATTTTCATCCTCATCAATTTGGGGGGATTGCTGTAAATGTGAACGGTTTGACCGGTACTGATAAATATAGGAATGTACTGATTGAGGGTAACAGAGTTGAGAATGTAGGACGTACGGGTATTGTTGTATGGGATCATATTTTTGCCAAATATGATGAAGCCTGTACGGGAGTCAGAATACGTAAAAACTCGGTGAAGGACATTGATTCTGACGGAATCCTTACCTATGGTTGTGACGGTGCCCTGATAGAACATAATGTGGCGGATGGCTGTGGCTCCTATCGGGAAGACGGGGGATTTAATGGCTCGGCAGCTATCTGGTGTACCCGTGGAAGTAATTGTATAATCCAGTATAACGAAGCATTCAATACGCATATGCTGGAAGGAAATGCTGATGGAACAGCTTTCGACATTGATATTGATGCAATAGACTGTATCGTGCAGTACAACTACAGCCACGATAATGAAGGAGGCTTTATGCTGTTCATCGATGCTTCTAACTCCTCTGGAGGAATTGTCCGTTACAACATCAGTCAGAATGATAAAACACGTATATTTATGATTGCCGGAGGAGTACAGCCTAATATGAAGATATATAACAATACGATTTACATATCGGAAGGGCTGGACACGAAAATCATAGAACATACCTGGGATGAGGCGGGAGATATCAATGCGCCTTGGATATTTAAGAATAACATTATCTGCAATTATGGAAGTGGTGGTTATATGATACCGGGAAAGAATGGGATCTTCTCCAACAATGTATATCATGGCAACCACCCTTCGACAGAACCTGCTGAACTTAATAAAATAACTGCTGATCCGAAATTCGTCAATCCGGGCAGCGGGAAAAGAGGAATTGAATCTCTGTCAGGTTATTATCTGAAGAAGAATTCTTCTGCCGGTCAGGCAGGTGCGGTGATCGATCATCATGGTGGTCAGGATATTTTCGGAAAGAAAGTATCGGATAGTGTACCTTCTAATATTGGGGCTGTAAACTGATTAATGACAATTTAGGATGAAGACAAGAATATTATTATGCATGGCGGTATCGCTCATGCTGACACTCTTCTCATGTCATAAAACAGAGAAAGTGTGGGTCTATGATCTGAAGGTGGAAAGTCTGGTGAATCCTCTCGGGCTTGAACAGAAGCAGCCTCGTTTAAGCTGGAAACTACATTCTGAAGAAAGAGGAGTCCATCAACAGGCATACCGCATCATCGTATCTTCGTCTGAGGAGAAACTGAAAGAAAATGTAGGAGACTTATGGGATTCGGGCAGAATCCCTTCTTCCGAAACAGTTTTAATTCCTTATGAAGGTGCGCTGTTGTCCGACAGGCAGTTTTGTTACTGGAAAGTAAGGATTGAAACCAATTTGGGTGAAGTTGTTTCATCGGAAAGAGCTTTTTGGTCGATGGGGCTAGAGACATCTGATTGGCAAGCCAAATGGATTGGTTTGGAGAGTATAGAGGCGGAAGGAGAAGATCGGAAGATGAATTTTGTTCCAGAGAATGAAGACGAACTTCGGCTGAAAAGTGAGACTCGCCTTCGTGCCCGTTACTTGCGGAAAGAGATAAAACTGGGAAAAGATGTAAAAAGTGCAATGCTTTATATCTCCGGTTTAGGCTTGTACGAAGCATATCTGAACGGCCATAAGATTGGAGATCAGGTATTAGCTCCTACTCCGACAGATTACAGTAAAACTGTTCCGTACAACACTTTTGATGTCACTTCTTATTTGAATAAAGGAGAGAATACTATAGGGGTGATATTGGGAAATGGCCGATTCTTTTCGATGCGTATTCCCTGGTTCCGTACATTTGGATTGCCTCAACTATTATCTCAGTTGGAAGTAACTTACAAAGATGATACGAAAGACACTTTCGTGAGTGACGAATCATGGAAACTTACTTTGGATGGTCCTTTGGGAGTAAATAATGAGTTCGATGGTGAAGAATATGATGCCCGTAAAGAAATGGAGGGATGGAGCACGAACGACTTTGACGATGCGGCATGGTATTCGGTTGAATTAGTAAATGCCCCCGAAGGAAAGCTGCAGGCACAGGAAAATCCGAATATTAAAGTGATGGAACATATAAAACCTCTCTCTGTTCATAAACTGGATGATGATAAGTATATTATAGATATGGGGCAGAATATGGTAGGATGGATTACGTTGAAAGTACGTGGCAAACGGGGAGACAAAGTAACGCTTCGTTATGCGGAGTTATTGAAAGAAGACGGTCATTTATATCTGGATAACTTACGTGGAGCGAAAGTTACGGATACTTATATCTTAAAGGGAGATGAAGAGGAAACATGGGAACCTAAATTTGTATTTCATGGTTTCCGTTATGTTGAAGTGTCTGGTTTTCCCGGTGTACCTACTGTTGATCATTTCGAAGGAAGAGTCGTTTATGACGAAATGAAGACCACCGGTACGTTTGAAACTTCCAATGCCATCATTAACCGGATTTATCAAAACGCATGCTGGGGTATTAAAGGTAATTACCGTGGAATGCCGACAGACTGTCCTCAACGGGACGAACGGATGGGATGGCTGGGCGATAGAACTACCGGAGCATACGGCGAAAGCTATATTTATGACAATCAGAAACTTTATGCAAAATGGCTGAAAGATATTGAAGATTCACAATTAGCGAACGGAGCATTACCGGATGTCGCTCCTAATTATTGGGAGATGTATACCAATGATGTCACATGGCCGGCTGCATATTTCACCGTTGCCGATATGCTGTACAAACAGTATGGAGATGTACGTCCCATCATCCGCCATTATGATTCATTCAAAGCATTTATCCAATTTATTCGGGATAACTATCTGAAGGATGATATCGTTATTCATGATACATTCGGTGACTGGTGTATGCCACCGGAGTCTATGGAAATGATTCATTCACAAGATCCTTCACGGAAGACTTCAGGGGAATTGCTCTCAACCGCATATTATTATCGTCTTTTGGTCTTAATGCAGAAATTTGCTTCGTTATCAGGTAATGATAAGGATATCGCCTATTATCGGGAGTCAGGTGATCGGATATTAAAAGCTTTCAATAGGAAATTCTATAATGCATCAACCGGATATTATTCCAATAATACGGTAACGGCTAATTTATTAGCTTTAATGAACGGGATGGCTCCCGACTCTGTCCGTCAGGTCGTTTTCGAACATGTTGTTGATAAGACTCTAAATGAGTTTAAGGGGCATGTCAGTACTGGACTGATCGGTATTCAATGGCTTATGAGAGGATTGTCAGACTATGGGCAACCGGAACTGGCGTATAAGATTGCCACCAACAAAACCTATCCGAGTTGGGGATATATGATTGAAAATGATGCTACTACCATTTGGGAATTGTGGAACGGCAATACGGCCGATCCGGCAATGAATTCCGCCAATCATGTAATGTTGTTGGGGGACCTTATAATATGGTATTATGAGTACCTGGCAGGCATCAGGAATGAAGCAGCCTCAACAGGATTTAAAAAGATTGAAATGAAGCCATTGCTTGTGGGGGATCTGACTTATGTCAATGCCTCTTATCAATCGATCAGAGGAGAAATCCGAAGTCATTGGAGGAGAGAAGGAACTACCTTTATCTGGGATATTGCTATCCCGGCCAACACGACTGCTTCTGTCTATCTGCCCGAAGCTGTCGGCAAGGAGATAAAAGAAGGGAATAAAGAATTGAATGACATTAAAAGTATAACCGGAGTAAGGACGGATGGCAACTGGGTTATAATTGATCTGGAATCCGGGGAGTATTCGTTTACGGTAAAACAAAACAGAATGTTAAACTGAAAATTAAAAGTTATGAGACTGAAGAAATATGATAACAATCCTATTCTGTCACCAAATTCAGCGAATGCATGGGAAAATTTAGTGGTATGCAATCCTGGTGTATGGTATGAAGATGGAATATTTTATATGCTCTATCGGGCAGCAGGTGATGATGAAGAACATATCATTCGTTTGGGATTGGCTACGAGTAAAGACGGATATGATTTTAGAAGAGCCTCTTCTCAACCGGTATTCGGACCCAGCATTGATGGGCCTGATGCCGGTGGAGTGGAAGATCCCCGTATTGTGAAATTTGATGATGAATACTACGTCACCTATGCCTTCCGTCCTTATCCTCCGGGACAGTATTGGAAGTTTCCGCATGATGTGGTATTGCGTCCGCAGTGTGGTAGTCATGCGCCCGTTTTTATTAAGGAGAATCTGGGAAATATCCGAACACCGGGTACAGATATCCTGGCAATCGTCAAGAGCTTCGGAATCCCAAGTGAATTTCCTGAGAAAGTAATGAAGCAGGCTCAGCGTGTTCCGGATCATGTGCTGGATGCAGACAGAGATGGAAGACTGGATCTGAGACATCTGCAGACAGTCACTATTGACGGCGAAGATGCCAAAGACCTGGATGATGCGATTTCCCTGACAAAAGAAGGGGATATCTATCATCTGGGAGTCCATATCGCAGATGTAAGCAACTATGTACAGTATAACAGTGCTCTGGACAGGGAAGCACTGAAACGTGGAACCAGTGTTTATCTGGCAGACCGCGTTGTGCCAATGCTGCCGGAACGTCTTTCCAATGGAATCTGTTCTCTGAATCAGGGAGAGGACAGACTGGCGTTGAGCTGCCTGATGGACATTAACGAAAAGGGTAAGGTAGTTTCCCATCAGATCGCGGAAACAGTGATTAACGTAAATGAGAGAATGTGCTATACTGATGTAAAGAACATTCTTGAGGACACAGACGAAGAAGCAAAGAAACGGTATGATGCACTTATCCCGATGTTCTTTATGATGAAAGAACTGTCCGGAATCTTACGAAACAGCCGCCATCACAGAGGTTCCATTGACTTTGATTTTCCGGAGAGCAAGATTATTCTCAATGCAGCAGGAAAAGCAATCGATGTTAAGCCATATGAAGCAAATGTGGCAACCAAAATCATTGAAGATTTCATGCTGATGGCAAATGAGACTGTAGCACAGGAATACTGCACAGAAGAGATTCCGTTTGTATACAGAACCCATGATAACCCGGATCCGGAGAAAGTGGAGAGTCTTCTGACATTACTTCACAATCAGGGTGTGAAGATTCAAAAAGCAAAAGAAGAGATTACGCCAAAAGAAATCCAGCAGATTATCGAAAGTATCGAAGGGCTTCCGAATGAAGCAATGATCAGCCGCCTGGTATTGCGTTCCATGAAACAGGCGAAATATACCACAGAATGCAGCGGTCACTTTGGACTGGCAGCGAAATATTACTGCCATTTCACATCTCCGATCAGAAGATATCCTGATCTGCAGATCCACAGGATCATTAAGGATAACTTACGAGGCAGACTGATGCGTGAAGGCAGAACCGAACACTATGCTGAAATCCTTGATGAAGTTGCGAGACAGTCCAGTGTATGCGAACGCCGCGCAGATGAGGCAGAGCGTGAATCAGACAAGCTGAAGAAAGCAGAATACATGTCCTACCATCTGGGAGAAGAGTTCGAGGGAATTATCTCAGGTGTTACCGGCTGGGGACTTTATGTGGAACTTCCGAATACTGTAGAGGGACTGGTTCATGTCAACACACTGCGTGATGACTATTATGTTTTTGATCAGGAGAGCTATGAACTTTGCGGTGAGATGACAAAGAAAGTGTACAAGCTGGGAGATAAGGTTCGTGTCCGTGTGGCAGATGCAGATAAGATGCTCAAGACTGTAGATTTTGAGTTGGTTTCTGATATCCGGGATGATGAAGAAGAGAATTAAATAAAAATGGCTTGGAGGATATTATGGCAAAGAAAAAAGGAATGAAGCTGATTGCCAATAATAAAAAGGCATTTCACGACTATTTTATAGAAGATACTTATGAAGCCGGCATTGCCCTTGCAGGAACAGAGGTAAAATCTCTGCGCATGGGTAAGTGTAGTATTAAGGAATCCTTTATACGTGTGGAAAACGGAGAGGTTTACATCTACGGAATGCATATCAGCCCTTATGAAAAAGGAAATATTTTCAACAAAGACCCGCTGAGAATCCGTAAGCTTCTGCTTCACAGATATGAGATCAATAAGATTGAAGCAAAGCTCAAAGAAAAAGGGTTAACTTTAGTACCTCTGAAAGTTTACTTCAAAGATAGCCTAGTAAAGGTAGAAATCGGTATGGCCCGAGGCAAGAAACTCTACGATAAGAGACAGGATATCGCAAAGAAAGACCAGAGAAGAGAAGCAGAGCGTGACTTTAAGGTTAAGAATCTATATTGATAATATTACCAAATCCTTTGGCTCAAAATTGTGAAATGTTATGAAAAAACTAATGGATATTGCAAAAATATTCGAAAATTCGTATAATCTATCATATAGATAAAAAAATAACAATTCATTTTTCAGGCAGATGAGCTGAAAGGAGTGGTGCCCTATGAAAACAATCACGATCAGCAGACAGTATGGAAGCGGTGGAAGACACATTGCAGCTTTGCTTTCAGAAAAAATGGGAGTTCCCTGTTACGACAGTAAGCTTTTGCTGAAGGAAGCAGAGAGGCATGGAATCAGCCAGGAAATCATCAATGAATTTAAAGGCAAGACCAGTCTTCTCTATGCAATCGGAGTAATGATGTCGGAAGAATCGCAGGATAAAAAACGCCTGACAATTCCGGAGAAGATGTTTCATGCGCAAAAAGAGACAGTGAAGCGCCTGGCACAGGAAGGTCCATGTATTTTTGTGGGAAGATGTGCAGACCAGATCCT
>QWCH01003536.1_pt1 | contig 16207 bp, 10 predicted proteins | sample 1972671 | NCBI WGS metagenome assembly QWCH01 (sample SAMN09866713, study PRJNA288562) | Human gut metagenome isolate term3_stool, whole genome shotgun sequencing... | isolation source: gut | host: Homo sapiens | place: USA: California | reverse complement strand
AGCAATGGAACGATCCCGAAGGGCGATGAATCCGAATAATTACAACGAAAATGGTACCGTTAAGAAAGGTCACAAGCGATGGATCTTTTCAAAACGATACCAGAAATTGAGACAAAGACATCAAAAACTGTGTCGGATTGCAGCAGAAAATCGAGCGCTGGCGATCCGTGAGCAGGTCAATCATCTTCGGTCTTTGGGAGACTGCTTTATTACAGAATCGCCAAACGCAAAGGAGCTGCAAAAAAGAGCAAAGCCAGAGAATCCAGTTGATAAAAATGGACGTATGAAGCGAAAAAAGCGCTTCGGAAGATCCATAAAAAATCGCTGTCCCGGCTACCTGCAGGCAAAAGCAAAGCAGCTTTTTGAATCAACAGGTGGAACATATGTTGAAGTACCGATTTTATATCGTGCCAGTCAGTATGACCACACATCAGATACTTACATTCCAAAGAAATTATCCCAGCGAATGTATCATCTGACAGATGGGACAAAGGTTCAAAGAGACTGGTATTCCTCTTACTTACTGTATTGTATCAATAAAACTTATACACAGATCAACAAACTAAAATGTCGATCTAATTTTGCCAGTATGTATCAAAAAGAAAAGAACATGATTGAGGAAATCATTCGTTCAAGAAAAAAGATTATGAATTCCGGTATTCGTACCGTTTAATTTCATATATCCCGGGTATTTGACTTAGTATCCATCTGGGAGATCTTGTGGCCCAGAGAACGCGAACGTGAAGATTCAGCACCATCGAATCGACACAAATGTGGTCGTAGGACTGCTTGTTCGCGAGTTTCGTTGCTCCGGAACAGATGTGTCTGCCAAAGTCCTTGCGATGTACGCAGACACTAGAACTTCGTCAATGGAACCCCAGTGGCTTGCCGCTGGGTTAAGTCAGCATAAGATTCCGGGAGATATTCTGTTTAATGTGACTGCCGATGGAAAGATTCAAATTACAGAAGGCCAGGATTGGAAATATGAGAATGGCAAGAATGTAATTGAAGAAGTAGTGGACGACGCAGGCAATGTGATTTATCTTATTCGCGATGTCAGAAATCCTGAAGAGGAAGAAGAAACAGAACCTGATGGACCGACAGATCCTCATCAGTCTGAGACAACAACACCAGAGGAGACAACTACTTCTGAGGAAGAAACAACACCAGAGGAAACAACGACTTCTGAGGAAGAAACAACACCAGAGGAAACAACGACTTCTGAGGAAGAGACAACTCCAGAAGAAATGACTGTTTCTGAGGAAGAGACAACAACATTGCCTTCACCAGATGATGAAGAATCTACACCAGAAGTTACCACTCCAGCAGCCAATACAACAACAACTGCTGCGGAAACAACGGTTAGTGAAACGCCGACAACAACGCCTTCATCTGAAAGAGTAATTCTTGGTATTGAAGACATGAGCAGAACCATTGGTATGGCACTAGCTGGATTCGGAGCAATTATGCTTACAGCACTGATCTGGCTGTATCTGCGCAGCAAAAAGGCATAACAAATCACGCAGTAAAGAAAGTTTGCTAATAAGCAGGACACCGCCTCGGCAATGACAAATGCAGGGGCGGTGCCCTTCGTTTGTAACACAATTGACATATATTTGCATTTGTTTTATCATGGTATTGCATGTGAAAAGTCGCATGCAGAAAGGAAATGTATCAATGAGTGAGAATGTAAATGTATGTGAGTATATAGAATCAAAATGTGTTCATGTTGAGGCAGATTGCTTTGACCTTGAACAGATCATGGAGAGTGGACAATGCTTCAGAATTTATAAACTTTCTTTGCAGGAGCAGGAAAAGCTTTGCAAAAGCAAGGGTTTGGAGAATTGTGAAAGCATGGCATGGTATCGAGTCATGGCTGCAGATAAAAAAGTTTTTGTTTGCCAGAATGGTGTCCATCTGATATTTTTTTGCAGCAAAGAGGAATACAAGCAGTTCTGGTGTCATTACTTTGATTTGGATTTTGATTACCGCAGTTATGAAAAGGCAATTGATGCGGATGACAATTATCTAAAGTCTGCATTTGCATATGGAAAAGGTATCCGTATTTTGAACCAGGATCCATGGGAAATGCTCATCACCTTTATAATTTCACAAAGAAAAAATATTCCAGCAATACGTCAGGCAGTGGAAAGCTTGTCGACGACATGCGGAACATGTATAGATAAGGAAAATGAGTTTTTTGCATTTCCAACGCCGACGCAGCTAGCAGGATTAAGCTTGTCTGATCTGCAGGATCTTTCTTTGGGATATCGGGCAAAATATGTGTATGAAGCTGCCCAAAAGGTAGCATCCGGGGAATTAGACATAAAAAAATGGGCTATGCTTGGTGATGACGACTTGCATAAAGCACTTCTTTCATGTTATGGCGTTGGTGAAAAGGTTGCAAATTGTGTGGCGTTGTTTGGATATCATCGTATAGGTGCATTTCCAGTAGATGTATGGATTGATCGAATCCAGAAAACATATTATAACGGAAGCTTCCCAGTAGAAAAATACGAAGGATTTGCCGGTGTCATGCAGCAATATATGTTTTATTACGAAAGAAAAGCAGCAGCAGATCATTCAAAAAAAGCACGTAAACAGTCGGAAAAATAGAATAATTCATATTTATTTCACACAAAATTTAGCACTCTCACCTTGACAGTGCTAATGAAAAGGGGTATGATACGAATAGGCTAAAATATGCCGAAAGCTTTGGAAATCCAAGGCAGAATGTGAGGTGCTTATGGAAGTAGATGACAGGCCGAACAGGCCAAAAAAACCGATGCTGACTTATTGGGTCATTGCCATCATTGTGTTTTTGATTTTAAATACATTTGTATTTCCGAATCTGTTTAGACGACAGGTAGAGCAGACGGATTACAGCACATTTCTCCAAATGATCGAGGAAAAGAACATTGGAGAAGTCAGTGTAGAAGATACGCAGATTACCTTCTCAGACAAGAGTGGTGAGCATATTTACAAGACAGGAACAATGAACGATCCTGATCTTGTAAATCGTCTTGAGGAAGCTGGTGCTGTATTTAGTAAGCCAATTGTTCAGCAGATGGGCATGCTTGAATATATGCTGTTAAGCTATATTCTTCCAATTGCGCTTTTTGCTCTTTTGGGATGGTTTCTTTCCAGAAAAATGATGAGCAAGATGGGCGATGGAGAGAGCATGATGACCTTTGGCATGGGCGGAGGTTCAAAGAGCAATGCCAAAGTTTATGTAAAATCCGTTGATGGTATTAAATTTAAAGATGTTGCCGGAGAGGAGGAAGCCAAAGAACTTCTTCAGGAGATCGTTGATTTCCTTCATAATCCGGAAAAGTATCGCGAGATCGGTGCGAAAATGCCAAAAGGTGCGCTTCTTGTAGGCCCTCCTGGAACTGGTAAGACAATGCTTGCCAAAGCAGTAGCTGGTGAAGCAGATGTTCCGTTCTTCTCCATTTCAGGTTCCGAATTTGTTGAGATGTTCGTTGGTATGGGTGCCGCAAAAGTAAGAGATCTGTTTAAACAGGCCAATGAAAAGGCTCCATGTATTGTTTTTATCGACGAGATTGATGCAGTTGGAAAGAAAAGAGAGAGTGGTCAAATCGGCGGCAATGATGAGCGTGAGCAGACGTTAAATCAGCTGCTGTCAGAGATGGATGGTTTTGATGGTTCTAAGGGTGTTGTCATTTTGGCAGCGACAAACCGTCCGGAGTCTCTAGACCCTGCACTTCTTCGTCCAGGCCGTTTTGACCGCCGTATTCCGGTTGAACTGCCTGATCTTAAGGGTCGTGAGGATATTTTGAAGGTACATGCGGCAAAGATTAAGATTGCTGACAATGTTGACTTTAACGCAATTGCGCGAACAGCAGCAGGTGCATCTGGTGCTGAGCTTGCCAACATTGTTAATGAGGCAGCACTTCGTGCCGTCCGTGATGGAAGAAAATTTGCAACACAGACTGATTTAATGGAAAGTGTTGAAGTAGTTATTGCTGGTTATCAGAAAAAGAACCGTATTCTTTCAACGAAAGAAAAACTGATCGTTTCGTATCACGAGGTCGGACATGCGCTTGTAGCAGCGCTGCAGACAAATTCCGCACCAGTGCAGAAGATTACGATCATCCCGCGTACATCAGGTGCGCTTGGCTTCACAATGCAGGTTGATGAAGGCGAAAAGTATTTGATGACAAAGGAAGAACTTGAAAATAAGATTGCAACCTTTACCGGAGGACGTGTGGCAGAAGAGCTTGTGTTTGGAGATGTGACAACAGGTGCATCAAACGATATTGAACAGGCAACGAAGCTTGCACGTGCGATTATCACCAGATATGGCATGAGTGAGTTCGGTATGGTAGCAATGGAAAGTTTAAATAATGTTTACTTAGGTGGAGACACCAGTATGAGCTGTTCACAGGAGACAGCTGCGAAGATCGATGATCTCGTAGTAGCTCTTGTGCAGAAGCAGTATGAAAAGGCGAAAAATCTTTTAAACAGTCATATGGACAAGCTTCATGAGATTTCAAAGTTCCTTTATGAGCATGAGACAATTACAGGTGAGGAATTTATGGAAATCTTAAATCGTCCACAGATTGTGGCAAATGATTAAGCACAAAAATTGTCACAAAATAAAGGAGTTTGACTGGGATTGCAAAAGAGGTTAAATTCACAACCATATTTTTGATCAAAAAAATACAAAAAGTTAATAAAATGCTAATTTTATTCATTGTAATTATTCAGAAAATGCGGTAATATAATCTCGTTGCCTTAGAAAAAAAGTATTGCCCACATGGCAGGATTCATTCTGGGAGCACAGGAGCAGCTGTAAAAACAGAAGATACGGTTGTCTAAATTAAGGTACAGAAAGGGAATATCGCGATGTTAGAATTAACAAACACAGAACAAGTGATTATGAAATGTATCTGGGAAATTGGGGACAATGTAGCTGTAGCAGACTTATTAGAGCGTCTGAAGACAGAGTATGGTAAAGAGTATGCTAGAACAACAATCAGCGTATTTATGTCCTACCTGCGTGACAAAGGCTATGTAACATATGAGAAGAGAAGTCATGCATATGTTTATAAACCATTAATCTCAGAACAAGATTATCAGAAAGAATTGATGAAGCGCTATCAGAAGACCAGTTTTAGTGGTTCTGCAGTAGAGTTCATCAGAGCTTATCTTGACAGTCAGGAGCTGACAGCCGAAGATCTTGAGGCTATTCGTGAACTGGTTGAAAAGAAGCAGCAGGAAGTAAAGTAAAATACAAAATAAGCAATAAGAAAGGGAATCACCGCAAGGTGGTTCCTTTTTTGTGTGGCAGGATTGCCTAAAGTGTGATAAACTGGTATGGTAGAAAAAGACCAGATATACTCGTGATATAGATCTGGATAAAAAATAGACAAAACAGTACAGACAAGGGAGGACATGCAATATGGCGAATCAAATCAACAAGATTATTTCGACAAAGGCAAATACATTGTATGCGATGAAAAACCTGATCAAAAAGGCAAGCATAGAGGAAATGTATATCCTTAGAGTAGAAGACTTTTGGCGCAACAAAAATCAAGTCTGCACAGAGATTATGGAAAAATTTGGTGGCTGCAGAATCGTTGTGCGAAGCTCCTCTACGCAGGAAGACTGTATGAAGTCCTCCAATGCAGGACATTATAAAAGTATTCTTGATGTAGATTCAGCGAGTCGTGCGCAGATCGTAGAATCAATCGAGGCTGTAATTCAGTCATATGAAAAAGATATAAAGGGTATTTCAAATGAGCAGGTACTGATCCAGCGCCAAGCAATGGACGTGTGTGTCAGCGGCGTTGTCTTTTCACGTGACTTAAAAGGAAAGCGTCCATATTATCTTGTTAATTACGATGACTTGGGGTCAACAGACAGTGTAACAAGCGGTCGTGGCGGCAAAACGCTTTGGATTGCGAGAAATGTTTCACTTTATCAGCTTGAGGAGCGCTGGCACAATTTGATTGCAGCAGTGGCAGAAGTAGAGAGCATCATAGAGGATATTCCGCTTGATATTGAATTTGCCATAGATAGCCACAATAAGGTGATTCTATTTCAGGTTCGTCCGCTTGCAGCAGGCTATCGTGAAGGACGTTATATTGATGATTATTCTTTTTTTGCAAGAAAGGGTCAGATTCGCCGGGAGTATGAGGAGCATCTTGATGCAATTACAGGAAAGCCGATGAAGCTTTCTGATATGGCTTTTTGGAATCCATCTGAGATCATTGGAAGCAATCCAAGGGCATTAGATTATTCACTGTACCGCGAGATCATAACGCATCATGCATGGAATGAAGGAATCCGTACATTAGGCTATCGTGCATTTAATGAGGATCTTATGTATCAGGTTGGAAATAAGCCATATATTAACCTGACATATTCCTATTATTCACTGATTCCAGCAAGTATTCCAGAACCGCTCGCACTTCGTCTTGTTCAGTATTATCAGACAAGGCTTGAGGAAGACCTTTCTGCACACGATAAAATTGAGTTTGAGATCATTTTCAGCAGCTATGATTTTATGACGGAAGAAAATTCAAAGAGATTGCTTCGTTATGGTTTTACCGAGGAAGAACGTAAACTTCTTGTGCGCGAAGTAAAAAAGCTTACGATTGATGCTGTAATGAATCAGGAAAAGATTTTAAAAGAAGATCTTGAAGCACTAAAGCGTCTTGAAAATTGCCGTGAGGAAATTGAAAAGCTGCTGTACCAAGATGTGTCAATTGACATAATCATCGACAGTATTTTGACTTTGTTAAAAGAAATTCGCACAAATGGTACTCCGCAATTTGCCCGCCAGGCAAGACTTGCCTTTATCGCAAGAGCATTTCTTCGCACGCTTGTAGATGCTGGCTATTATACAAGTGAAAATGTGGATACTTTCATGCAGGGAATTTCTACAGTATCATCAGAATTTAACGATGATTTTGAGCGCTTTTCTGAGGGCCTTATAAGCCGCGAGGAGTTTAACTTTAAGTACGGACATCTTCGAAGCGGCACATATGATATTCGTTCAGACCGCTACGATGCGATGAATTTTCGCCCTGCGCCATCGCGTATTAAAAAAGATAAGGTAAAGATTCAAAAAGACCTTGATATCAGTATTTTGACACAGGCTCTTGAAGATACACAGCTTGATGTGCCTGCAGAGCGTATGGCAAAATTTTGGATCAGCGCAATTGAACAGCGAGAGTATTTTAAATTTGAATTTACAAAATCGCTTAGTATGGTATTAGAACTGATTCGTAAGCTTGGCTCAATTTTGGAGATTCGTACTATGGATTTGTCTTGGCTGTGTGTAGATGACTTTAAGCTATATGAGTCAGGCTGTGATCCAGAAAATTTAAAAAAGCTTTGGATGAAGCTAATCACAAAGCGGCGCCGTTTAAATCATGACAGCCGATTAATTCTTCTTCCAGAAGTTATTTTGTCAGGTGCGAGCGTAGATGTGATTCCTGTGTATGAGGCACGCCCTAATTTCATCACGGCAAAGACAGTCGAGGGCGAGGTAGTGTTGCTTGATGAGGAGCCGGATGCTGATATCACTGGAAAAATTGTTGTAGTGCCAAAGGCTGACCCAGGCTACGAATGGATTTTTACAAAAAATATCAAAGGATTTATCACAAAATACGGTGGTGCAGCTTCTCATATGGCAATTCGATGCGCAGAATTTAATATTCCGGCAGCAATCGGCTGCGGCGAGAAAATTTACGATACAGTATCACAGCTTGACTATTTGGAGATGGACTGCAGAAATGGTCTGATCAAGGAAGGTATTCAATATACAAATCTTCATGCACTTATCACGCAGCGAGAGGGTGTTAACGATTATGGAGACCCAACCGATATACTAGAGGCTGGATATGTTGAATTTTATGAGTCTATTGGTTTTATTCCGCGTCCTGTTGCAAACCATACTAAAAACTTTGAGCGTCTGTTTGATGAAAAAATAGATCTTTTGATTGTAGTTGGTGGAGGTGCACTTGGACCGCAGTGGTATGACCGTAAACATGAGGAAACGGTACAGCCATATCGTGATAAGATGGAAGAAAAGCTTATTCACTACTGTGTTAATCATGGAATACCGATTATAGGTACATGCCGAGGCATGCAGTATGTGAATGTTCTATTTGGTGGAAAACTGGCATATCATCCTGATCTGCCGTGTCCTAGAGAGCGCGGTGAGGATCATAAGGTACGTTTGCTAAAAGAAAATCGAAGCATTTACGTTAACAATTATCATAAGGATGTCATTTTTGAGGATGCACTTGCAGACTGCTTTGAGCCGCTGGCAATAGATGAAGATAATCACACCATCGAGGCATATCAGTCTGAACAGATGAAGATTTTAGGTGTTCAGTGGCATCCAGAGCGAAAATTTGGCCATGCGGATGGAATTGATGAGACGCGCCGTCTGGTAAGAGATTTTATCTCGAAATTTATTCATTAAGCTAGAGGATATATACCATTTATTAACTAAGAAAAGAGGAAATAAGAGAATATGTACGATATGATTATAGTAGGGGCTGGAACAGCGGGTCTGACAGCAGGAATTTATGCACTCAGATCTGGCGTTAAGCCGCTTATTCTGGAGTGTGAGGCTATGGGCGGACAGATTACATTGTCTCCGTGTGTGGAAAATTATCCAGGTATTGCAAAGATCAGCGGAATGGAGTTTGCAGATGGACTGATGGCACAGTTGACAAATCTTGGCGGTGAGGTTACTTTTGGCAAGGTAATTTCGACACGAAAAATAGATAATGGCTTTGAAGTTTGCACTGAGGATGGTGAGACATATGAGGGCAAAAATCTTATTATTGCGTCAGGTGCGGCACATCGTCATCTAGGAATCGAGCGAGAGCAGGAGCTGATTGGAAGAGGAGTTTCTTACTGTGCTGTATGTGACGGACCGTTTTTTAAGGAGAAAACAGCGGCTGTTGTAGGAGGAGGAAGCGCAGCTCTTCAGGATGCGCTGTATCTGGCAGGCATTTGCAGCAAGGTGTATTTGATTCACAGAAGAGATACATTCCGCGCTGAGAAGAGTCTTATTGATCAGGTAATGGCTGCAGAGAATATTGAGTGTGTGATGGAAAGTCGTGTGACTGCACTTATTGGTGAAAAGAAGCTGACAGAACTTGAAGTTACAAATTTTTCAGGTGAAAAGAAGACACTTGTGGCAGATGGCTTATTTGTTGCAATAGGAATGGAGCCTCACAATGAAGTATTTAGAGATCTCGTAGATCTTGACGAGGCTGGATATGTAATTGCCGGTGAAAATTGTAAAACAAGGACACCGGGAGTTTACGCTGCAGGAGACTGCCGTACTAAGACGGTGCGACAGCTGACAACAGCAGCAGCCGACGGAACAGTATGCGGACTTGTTTGTAAAGCAGTATAAAAATAAAACCTTCAAATACATTCGATAAAAAATGTATTTGAAGGTTTTTTGTTTGTATTATGCTTCCTCAGATATATTATTCTCGGCAGCTTTTTGTGCCTGCGCAGCACGATGCTTTTCAAGAATACGGTTGATTCTGTCAGTCGGATTTAATAGACCATGAATTGATACATTGTGATTTAAGTTATCAATCAAAAGTGCAATATACTTGCTCAGATCAACATTTACATAGTACGGACGAGATAGCAGCTCTGGTCTCTGGTAAACAAGGTTAGTTGTCAGGATATGATCAATGATACCCTGCTCATAAGCAGCATCAAACTTTGCCAGGCCATTTGTAAACAGACCAAAAGTAGCAGCAGCGTAAACCTTGCGTGCCTTACGGCGTTTTAATTCGCGTGCAACATCAAGAATGCTGTCACCAGAAGAAATCATGTCGTCGATAATGATGACATCCTTTCCTTCTACGTTGGTACCTAAAAACTCGTGAGCAACGATAGGGTTCTTTCCGTCTACAATGCGGGTGTAATCGCGGCGCTTGTAGAACATACCCATATCAACACCAAGATAGTTAGTCAGCTGGATTGCACGGCCCATGCCGCCCTCATCTGGGCTGATGACCATAAGATGCTCATTGTCAACCTGCAGATCTGGCTCTGCACGAAGCAGTGCTTTGATAAATTGGTATACACACGGAACGCTCTCAAATCCATCACGTGGAATTGCGTTCTGAACACGTGCATCATGAGCATCAAAAGTAATGATGTTGGATACACCCATTTTTGTAAGTTCCTGAAGAGCCATAGCGCAGTCAAGAGACTCGCGGGAAGTACGCTTGTGCTGGCGGCTTTCATACAGGAATGGCATGATTACATTGATACGGCGTGCCTTGCCTTCAACAGCAGCAATGATACGCTTTAAATCCTGGTAATGATCGTCTGGAGACATGTGATTCACATATCCGCACAGAGAATACGTTTGGCTATAGTTACAAACATCCACCATAAGATACAGATCGCAGCCGCGGACTGATTCCTCGATAACGCCCTTTGCTTCACCGGAACCGAAGCGAGGATTCTTTGCTTTGACAATATAGCTGTCCTTGCTGTATTCAGAGAAGTGAAGCGCAGTAGATTGTGCATGACTTCTCTCAGCGCGCCACTCAGTCAGGTATTGATTAACCTTCTGTCCAAGGCTTGCGCAGCTTTCAAGTGGGATAAGACCCAGTGTGCCCACTGGTATCGTGTTCAGATTCTTTTCGTTTGGCATGATGACCTCCATGATTATAATATGCAGCTTACCTGCGTCCAAAAGTACGAACCTTAACTAATCATAACATGAAGATGTCGAAGATTCAAGCCTTACGTCGAAATGGATAAAAAAGAAATTTACGTAAAAAGAAAGAAAAATTTGTGCAACATGACCCCAGAGAATCAAAGTCATAAGCGAATTAGCAGTGGTCATGTTATTTTTTAGAAAAAAATATGTCTACGAATTTCTTAAATCTTCTCCAAAAACAGGGATAGGCGTATATTGCCCCATAAGTCGTGAGGAGATTCGCTCTGTGTAGGTACTTTGAAGCTCTTCTGGGCTTAGATTTGTTGAGATAATAGTTGTTTTCCTTGACAGATCACGCGAATTGATCACATGAAACAGCTGACTGATTACAAAAGGAGTCAGATTTTCAGTTCCAAGATCATCAATAATCAACAGGCTGCATGTGAGTGCATATGAATCATTTTCTGATGAATCATCGTTGTTAGAATGAAAACGCTGCATAGCTGATTCAAAAAATTCAGGAGCAGTCATATATAAGACAGAAAAGCCTTTGTCAAGAACAACCTTTGCAATACAGTTACAAAGAAATGTCTTGCCAACGCCTGGATTTCCAAAGATTAAAAGACTAGGGTTTCCATCCTTGAACTGATAAGCATATTTTTCATAAATAAGTTTGAGACGCTGCATATGGGCGCGATTACTCATTCCGCCAAGAAGTGGATTTGGTGCATCTGAATAGCGGTTTATATCAAATGTGTTAAAATTCTCACGTTCCAAACGGTCTCTAATGCCAGATTGTTCATAGAGTAAGCTGATGCCAGCCTGCTCAAAACAATGGCATTTGCGGTTCCCGTCAAGATAGCCAGTATCCTTACAGTCTGGGCAGCTATACTTTGGCTGAAGATCATCAAGTGTATAGTGAAGAGAAGAAAGAAGCGCACCGCGCTCGCGTCTAAGTGCATCAATCTGCATTTGCGCGTTTAGCGCCTGCGCTTTATTGCCAGTGATTTTAGCCTTTGCAAGAGCAGCGCTAGATGTTGGAAGAAGCTTTGAAATCTCAAGAAGTCTTGGGCATTGCGCATAGATATGGCGCAGACGTTCTTCCATCTCATGCTGGTGTTGGAAACGGATGCGGCTGTAGCGGCGCATCAGTTCATTATATTGTGAATTGGTCAGAGCCATAAAAAGTCAATCCTTTCTGCGATAATCATTCATTTGAATCCTGACTATACTGCTTTAAAATCTTTTCCATGTAATTATTATTTTTGCGCTCAGTAAAATTACGAAACTGCTGTGTACCCTTTGCAACAGAAGCAGCACGGCTTGAACTGGTGCGCTTTGCAGCATCACTTTTTACCTTTTGATCGCGCTGATTTTCAGCAGCCTGTGCATCAGCAAGTGAATGCACATTTTTTTCCTTCCAGCGCTTTAAGATGCTTTCTGTAAAATTAACATTTGGGCGCTGACATTTTTTCATCGTGATATTGCAGGCATAAACATAGACATCTGTAGGAAAACTGTAATCCTTGATCCATTTATTGATATATTCAAGCTGAGCCGGAGCAGGAGTCTGATTGTATAAGCCATATGCCTTCATGATAGCATAGACAGTATCATTATGAAGCAGGTTGTACTGACGAATAGCATCAAGTGTATGAAGACCCTTTTGATGCCAGGACTGGGCAACAGAATCAATAAATTTCATATTAAGCTTGCCCTTGCAGTGATTAGCGCAGTAATCAACAAGATAATCAATGACATCTGGTGAGCGGTTAAACTGAAGATACCAATAGCCAAATGATTCTGTGTCTGCATAATTAAGCGGACGCGAAAAATACTGCTGCCATGCCGACATATACATGTTAAACTCTGGATCGTTCTCAAGAAGAATCAGCTCCTCTTGGGAAAGATGAAGTGACTGTATAGAAGGGGTCGCATTTGCAGCAGAATGTGTAGTAGTTTGTGTGGAAGCCATTGAGCCAGAAGCATTTGCAATGGTTGTATTTGCAGGAGAAACTAAAGCAGGAGTGGGCGTAGGAATCACAGATTGTACGCTTGGAGCAGGTGCAGCTGTCTGTGTAGGTGCAGTCTGTGCAGAAGCATCTGTCTCTGCCTGAATAGATGGATCTGTAAATGCAACTCCTGACAATTCGTGACCCGATGTAAAGCTAAGGCGCATCAAACCAACAGATTCCCAATAACTAAGAGAACGAAGTACCTCGCGCTCTGAAATATCAAGCCTGTCACTAATTGAAGCACTGCTTAAACCAGTGGCTGATGTCGAGACAGCGCGAAGCAAATATAGGTAAACCTTTACATCCGTACCGGAGGCGGCAGGAAGAAAACGGTCTATAAAATAGCCGGGAACAACAAGGGTATCTATGCTGAGCCGGTTCTCCAGTAAAAGAAAGGACATAAAAAACCTCCAAAATCCAAGTATCATCTTTGTAAAGTATAGCACAAGTTATTTCTTTTGAAAAGCGATAAAAAATCCCCAATTATTTCCCTTAGGATCAGGGCAAGCAATTGGGGATTTTGCGAATACCTTATTTAGAAATTAAGTCTTCTCCAATTTTTACAACATCACCGGCGCCCATAGTGATCACCAGATCACCAGAAGCTGCATGCTGCAAAATAAATTTTTCAATTTCTTCAAAGGTTTCAAAATAATGAGCACTTGTACCGGCCTGCTCTAACAAGACGCGGATATTGTCGGAGCTGATGCCAAGATCATCAGTTTCTCTTGCCGGATAAATCTTAGCAAGAACGACCTCATCTGCTAGGGACAGAGCTTTTGCAAAATCAGTAAGCAAAGCTTTTGTTCTTGTATAGGTGTGCGGCTGGAAGATGCACCAGATCTTTTTGTGCGGATACTTCTTTGCAGCAGTAAGTGTCGCTGTGATTTCTTGCGGATGATGTGCGTAATCGTCAATAATAGTAATTCCATTTACGATACCCTTCTTTTCAAAGCGTCTCTGTGTGCCATGGAAATTCAAAAGACCAGAAGCAATGACATCCATTGAAAGATTCAGCTTTTGGCAAAGGGCAACGGCAGCAAGTGCATTGTAAACATTATGTTCCCCAGGAACACTTAACTGAATGTGACCAAGTGTAGTGTTGCTTGCATCTGTGACGTCAAAGGAAGCCTGAGCAAATTCATTATATGAGATATTAGAAGCGCGGTAATCGCATGATTCTCCGTGTCCAACAGTGATAATCTCGCAGTCAAGACCCTTGATCAGCTCAGAAAGATTATGAATATCGCCATTGATTACAAGTACGCCATCCTTAGGAAGCCTTTCCATAAATAAGCGGAAAGAATGACGGATATCGTCAATGTCCTTAAAGAAGTCAAGATGGTCTGCTTCAATATTCAGTATAACCTCCATAGTAGGATAGAAGGATAAAAAGCTGTTTGTATATTCGCAGGCCTCAGTGACAAAAAGATTTGAGCCGCCTACGCGAATATTTCCTCCGATTGTTGGAAGAATGCCTCCGACAGAGATTGTCGGATCAGTATTAGCAGCCAAAAGAATTTCAGTAACCATAGAGGTCGTAGTTGTCTTTCCATGAGTTCCAGCAATGTTGATTGCCGTTTTATAATTTCTCATCAGCTGTCCAAGAAGCTCAGCTCTTGTTAACAGCGGGATATTGCGCTTTGTTGCATCAACAATCTCTGGATGTTCAGGATGGATCGCTGCTGTGTAGACAACGACATCTGTTCCCTGCGGAATGTGAGAGATGGACTGATCATAAAAGATAACAGCGCCAAGTGAGGACAGATGGTCAGTCAGAGGTGATTCCTTAGAATCAGAGCCGCTGACGGTAAAGCCCTCCTTCATTAAAACCTCAGCAAGTCCGCTCATGCTGATGCCGCCAATTCCAATAAAATAGACATGGCATGGATTTTCAAAATTAATATGGTACATGGTACTTCCTCCGAATAATCAAGTTAAATAAGCAAAGTCAATACTGAAAAACAGTTGTTTCTTAACACAAATTCTGCTTGATTTAAGTATACTCGATTTTGGAGGAATGTAAAGCGTAAATGTTATTATGCTGTGCGAATGAACGCCTATTCACAAAACCGCAATATTTACAGTATGCCCGAAGGTGAATGGATTTCATGAGCCGGACACTTGAAGCAGGTCTTTCAAAGTAATGTATAATAAGAAAGAGCATAAAAGGAACCTGCGGAGTTTGGTCCGGCGACGAAACCATTGCACCGAAGGGCATTCGTAACCCGACGCGTGAACTGTAACAAATAAATAAAAATGCATAAAAAATTTTTCTGTAAATTGTTCACTTTTTGAAAGAGATGTGCTATAATAACGACAAGTACTAAAAGATTACAGTTCCCCAAACGCCTATTCACAAGACTGCACTTATGTGCCTTCACTGTTAGACAGTTCTATTTCACTTGATGACAGGCGCTTGGTGAACTGATAACACAACAATTAAAGAACAAAGGGGTGATTTTGTGGTTAGAAAGGAAATGATCGCCATGTTATTGGCGGGCGGACAGGGAAGCCGTCTTGGAGTTTTGACTTCAGAAGTAGCGAAGCCAGCTGTATCCTTCGGCGGGAAATACAGCATTATTGACTTCCCATTAAGTAACTGCATTAATTCAGGGGTGGATACAGTAGGTGTGTTAACACAGTATCAGCCACTTCGTTTGAATACCCATATCGGCATAGGTATTCCGTGGGATCTCGACCGTAATTATGGCGGAGTGACAGTACTATCTCCATATGAAGCAAACGAGAACAGTGATTGGTATACTGGTACTGCAAATGCAATTTATCAGAACATTCGCTATATTGACAGCTTTAATCCAGAGTATGTATTGATTTTAGGCGGTGATCACATTTATAAAATGGATTATCAAGTGATGCTTGATTATCATAAGGCAAACAATGCAGACGTTACGATGGCTGCTATGCCTGTTCCGATTGAGGAGGCAAGCCGTTTTGGCGTGCTGATCACAGATGATACAGGCCGTATCACTGATTTCGAAGAGAAGCCTGCACATCCAAGAAGCAATTTAGCTTCCATGGGTATTTACATATTTACATGGTCTGTGCTTCGTGAGGCATTGATCACAAATAAAGATATTCCAAATTGCGACTTTGGTATGCATGTCATTCCATATTGCCATAAGCGTGGTGACAGAGTATTCTGCTATGAATTTAATGGATATTGGAAGGATGTTGGAACACTTCATTCCTACTGGGAAGCAAATATGGAGCTGATTGATATCGTTCCTGTATTTAATCTGTATGAAGAGTTCTGGAAGATATATACTAAATCTGATAACCAGCCGCCGCAGTATATTGCAGATACGGCACAGATTGAGCGATGTATCATAGGTGATGGCTCTGAAATCTATGGAAGAGTACGAAATTGCGTTATTGGACCAGAAGTTATTGTTGAAGAAGGTGCAGAAGTTTATGATTCCATTTTGATGCAGGGTGCTGTAATCAAGAAGGGAACAAAGATTTACAAGTCAATCATCGCACA
>QWCH01003533.1_pt1 | contig 16210 bp, 8 predicted proteins | sample 1972671 | NCBI WGS metagenome assembly QWCH01 (sample SAMN09866713, study PRJNA288562) | Human gut metagenome isolate term3_stool, whole genome shotgun sequencing... | isolation source: gut | host: Homo sapiens | place: USA: California | reverse complement strand
CTCAGTTGGTAGAGCAAAGGACTGAAAATCCTTGTGTCCCCGGTTCGATTCCTGGTGGCACCACTTTTAAAAGACTTCAAATTTGGTAAATCCCTGAAAGTTAAATATTTCAGGGATTTTCTTTTTCTCCTAATCCGCATATTTTTGGCAAAATAACGCACTTCCGTAGTGTTAAATCGTGGACAATTTTAGTCTCGAAAAAAGTGCCCACGATTTGTGCTGTAAGTCGTTGATTGTATTATCGTTTGATATCAGATATAGAAGATTCACGCTGTGAGTATTCTATTCTGCATTCTTTTTTAGCCATTCCAGCCTACGATGGTCAGGTAGATGTTTTACTTTGAAGTGTTCAAAGGTAACATTAAATCCTTTTCCGTCCGGACAAGCCGCCATCAGTCCTACTTGCACAGGCGTATTGTCCTGCAACCAAGCATTGCGCATAAGGGTGTACTCCTTATCATCAAACGAATAGAAGATTTCCACAGCATCCAATCGTCTGATGGCCTTTATCCATACATATGGAACAGCTTTTTCTAATGTAATTACGCTCCAATCCGATGTTTTATGGGTAACAACGGTACTCAAATTGAATTTACCGTCTACGAACTCGATACCTGCTTTGATGTAGTTTTCATGATTAATACGAAGCATTAAACCTGCTTGGTCGAAACGTACTTTATAGTCTCCTGTAACCTTAACTTTTACTTCAAATTCTCCTCCATAGGTGGTGTAATAAAAAGGTGCATCATCAACAGTAAAACCATAATGAGAAATCCGCCAATAGTCACTTTGAGGCGTGACAAACATAGAAAGAGATTTGTTACTGATTTTCCATTGCTCTGGCTCATTGAACCATTGCATTTTTTCTAATGACTGTGCCATACAAAGTTGTGATGACATAAGAATTGCTAAGAAAAGAAACGACTTTTTCATTTTACTTTTTATCATAATTAAAAATGAATCAATAACCGATTGTGAAACGTTCCTGATGATGTTTTTCCAGTTCCAACTCGTCCACCATTGCCATAGCATAGTCTTCTACAGAAATGAAACTTTCACCCTTTTCATCTACAATCAGGTCGTCTTTCCCTAAGCGGAACTTACCAGTGCGTACACCGGCTGTCAAATTACCAAGATTTGCCGCCGGAGAGAAGAATACCCAATCAAGCTCTTTTTCATTGACTAATGTTTCAAGAAAGAACTTCGCCATAGACTTAACACCGGGCAACCACGCATCCGGCAAAGTTCCCGTGTCAACCAAACGCAGACCGGGTTTAACAAACAGACTACCTGCGCCACCCACAACCAGAAAGCGTTTTACACCCGATGCTTTCACCTCATCCAAAATCTTTGGATAGACACGTAGTGTGTCCTCATACATATTTGGATTTGACCACCCCGGATTATATGCACTTATAATCGCATCCTTACCTTTTAATGTCTCAATCATTGCGGAAGTATTTTCCACATCAATTTCTTTAATCTCCAAATTTGGAGAACTTACTTTCATTTTGGCGGCATTGCGTACAATAGCCGTTACATAATGCCCTCTGTTCAACAATTCATTCAGAATTGCGTTACCTACAAAACCACTTGCACCGATTAATGCTACATTCTTCATGACAAATATTTTTTTAATGAATACGAGGTTGTTCTTTGATGATGCAAAGTTCTATACTTTAAAAAACAAATACAAGTAGATACTGAACTCTCATATACTTACCATACAGAAACTAATACTGAACCTGAATGAATTACATTTTCTACTTTAACCTACTTTGACACAATAAATAAGGTGTATTTGCATCTAATTAGTTTTTAAGTTACTTTTGTATAGCAATTAAAGCACAATACCTTATGGAAGCAGATAAATTAAAAGATGAAATATTCATTCAGAATTGCCCGATAAGAAACATTCTTTCCCGCATTAGTGATAAATGGTCGATATTGACTATATTCACATTGGAACAAATTCCCGTCATGAGATTTGGAGAACTCCAAAGAACAATACCCGACATCTCACAAAAGATGCTAACTGTAACATTACGTACCTTGGAACAAGACGGCATTGTAAAACGTCAAGTCTATGCACAAATCCCTCCAAAAGTGGAATACTCTTTAACCCCACGAGGATTGTCATTATTACCCCATTTGAACTCTCTTATCTATTGGGCTAAAGATCAAATGGATAGTATAATGAAAGACCGAAAACGAAATGAATCGAAAGACTAACCATAATACTACACCATGTTCGTTGTTCAATATCTACACAGATGCAGACAACGAGCGATAAAAGACTTCCGCACGGAAGCAAAGCCATCGCTTCTCATATTGACAAAGCATTTATTGTCCAAAGTCTGGATAGCAGCTTCAATGTACGCAGAATCGAACGCTTTATGCTGCAACTCTCACCGGAGAATATTCAACCCGTAGGGAGATGGTGCTATTGCCGGATTCAGGAGTACTGATTGATACGCCAGGGGTAAAGCTATTCGGTGTTACCAATGACAATACGGATAATTTGTCGGAAATCTTGGATATATCCGATTATGAGGGAAAATGCAGAGATATAAAGGCAAAGCAACTGTTTCTGTCACGATAGACGACAACCAACCTTAACCTCCGGGCTATGCCTATGAATAGAACTAATTCAGAGTAGATCAGTAATATTGGAGGCATAAAAAGAATGGAAGATATGATGTAATTGTGTCATACTGCTAAAGAATGACATACTAAAACTATTTTATCTCCCGTTAATTCTTTACATTTGCCACAAAATTACAGCGATTATGACAGAATGCAAGGATGAACACATATTAAGTTCCATTGATTACCCGGAGGATTTGCGGAAATTGTCCCCCGATAAACTGGAAGAGGTATGTGCAGAGTTGCGTCAATATATAATAGATATACTCTCTGAAACCCCCGGACATTTGGGGGCAAGCCTCGGTACAGTCGAACTGACAGTTGCTTTACATTATGTATTTAATACCCCTTACGATCGTATTGTCTGGGACGTGGGGCATCAGGCTTATGGCCATAAAATACTAACCGGCCGGCGGGAAGCATTTCATACTTTACGGAAGTTTAAAGGAATCAGCGGTTTCCCAAATCCGCAGGAAAGCCCGTATGATGCGTTTATTGCCGGCCATGCCTCGAACTCTATTTCGGCAGCAATGGGTATGTCGGTCGCTTCGGCATTGAAAAATGAAGCGAACAGGCATGTGATTGCAGTAATCGGTGATGGAGCCATGACGGGCGGATTGGCATTTGAGGGGCTGAACAATGCATCGGCCAATCCGAACAATCTGTTGATTATCCTTAATGATAACGACATGGCGATAGACCGCGCTGTCGGTGGCTTGAGCCAATATTTAGTTGATATTACGACCAGCCAGGCATATAATAAGATGCGCTATGATGTCTATCGCGGCTTGCGCAAGATGAAGCTGATCAATAATGACCGGCGGGAGAATATCCTGCGTTTTAACAATAGCCTGAAGGCATTGCTTACACAGCAGCATAATTTGTTCGAGGGATTCAGCATCCGCTACTTTGGTCCTATTGACGGGCATGATGTCGGTTATCTGACCAAGGTTCTGAATGACATAAAGGATATGCAAGGCCCCAAGCTATTGCATATCAAAACAAAGAAAGGCAAAGGCTTCAGACCTGCCGAAGAATCGGCAACGGAATGGCATGCCCCCGGCCTTTTTAATAAGGAAACGGGCGAGCGTATTATCGTCCACAAGCTGAATGAGCCCCAACTCTATCAGGATGTCTTCGGGCATACCCTCGTCGAGCTGGCGGAACAGGACGAACGGATCGTCGGGATCACTCCCGCCATGCCAACCGGTTGTTCTATGACCTATATGATGAAAGCATTCCCCAAGCGTGCCTTTGATGTCGGCATTGCGGAAGGCCATGCGGTGACCTTCTCTGCCGGGCTTGCCAAAGAGGGAATGATTCCTTTCTGTAACATCTACTCCTCTTTCATGCAGCGGGCCTACGACATGGTGATACATGACGTTGCCCTGCAAAACCTGCATATGGTGATTTGTCTGGATCGTGCCGGTCTGGTCGGTGAAGACGGAGCCACCCATCATGGGGTGTTCGACCTGGCCTATTTGCGTCCGGTTCCGAACTTGATTATATCGTCTCCGCTAAACGAACTGGATTTGCGGAACCTGATGTACACCGGATATAAGGAAAACAACGGCCCGTTCGTGATCCGTTATCCCCGGGGGAAAGGCGAGATGGCCGACTGGAGGAATGAAATGCACGTCCTGCCGATCGGAAAGGGGAAGAAGCTCCGCGATGGGGATGATATTGCAATCCTTTCGCTCGGCCCTATCGGAAACGAAGTGATAAAGGCAATAAAGATGGTTGAGGGTGAAGGTCTGTCGGTCGCCCACTACGATATGATATATTTGAAACCGATAGACGAAGACCTGTTGCATGAAGTTGGCAAAAAGTTCGATCGTATCATCACCGTCGAGAACGGTGTGATCAAAGGCGGACTTGGCAGTGCTGTCCTGGAGTTTATGGCGGATAACGGCTATACTCCGCGAGTAAAAAGAATCGGTGTGCCGGATGAATTTATCGAACATGGCCCGATACCCGAACAGTACAAACTATGTGGCATGGATGCCCAAAGCATCACTGATGAAATAAAGAAGATGGTTATCAGGGGGAAGGCAACTCCCCATACATTAATCACTATATAAAATGAAAATTATTATAGCCGGAGCCGGTGAAGTAGGAACCCACCTGGCAAAGATGTTATCACAGGAAAAGCAGGATATTATCCTGATGGACCCGAATGAGGAACGTTTGAATTTCACAAATTCGAGCATGGAGATCCTGCCTATGGTCGGGAATCCGACTTCTATCCGGGACCTGGAAGAAGCCGGTATCAGAAAGGCCGACCTGTTCGTAAGCGTCACTCCGGAAGAAACGACCAATGTAGCAGCCAGTATCCTGGCCTCCAAATTAGGTGCTCGTAAGACGTTGACGCGCATCAATAACTACGAATACCTCTTACCGAAGAATAAGGAACTGTTTGAAAAGATGGGGATCAACTCTATGATCTATCCCGAGATGCTGGCAGCCAGGGAGATTGTGACAGCCGTAAAACGTCCCTGGACCCGTCAGTATTGGGAGCTGTTCGGGGGCGCATTGATCCTGCTCGGTGTAAAAGTGCGCGACAATTCCCGGCTTGTGAACAAGCATCTATATGAATTGCTGAACGAACAGAAGCTCTATCATATTGTTGCCATCAAGCGACAGAACGAAACGATCATTCCGCGTGGTACCGACCGGATAGAATCCGGCGATATCGTTTTCTTTACCACAACTAAAAGTCATATAGAAGATGTCCGTTTGCACGCAGGTAAGCGGGACCCGGAAGTGAAGAAAGTGATCATCATGGGAGGGAGCCGTATCGCCATCCGCACCAGCCAGTATTTGCCGAACAATATCCGCGTGAAAGTGATCGAAACGAACAAGGACAAGAGCCACCGCATAGCAGAGGTCGTCCCCGGAAACGTACTGATCATAAACGGAGACGGGCGCGATACAGACCTGCTGATGCAGGAAGGCATCAAAGATGCGCAGGCCTTCATCGCACTGACGGAAAACTCGAGTACAAATATCCTGGCCTGTCTCGCCGCCAAACGTGCCGGCGTGTTCAAGACGATTGCCAAGATTGAAAATATAGATTATATACCACTGGCAGAGAGTATGGATATCGGTTCGGTTATCAACAAAAAGTTGATTGCCGCCAGCTATATCTACCAGTTCCTGCTGGATGCGGACGTGTCGAACGTGAAATGCCTTACCTTTGCCAATGCCGATGTGGCAGAACTTGTTGCCCGTCCCGATTCCAAAATCACCCGCAAACAGGTCAAGGACCTGAACTTGCCGAAAGATATGACGTTAGGAGGACTGATCCGTGACGGCGAGCCGATGATGATTAAAGGTGATACGCAGATCCAGGCCTACGACCACGTCGTCGTCTTCTGCTTAGATACGGCAATGCGCAAATTGGAGGATTACTTTAATTGATATGCTGAACATCCGTTTTATAATCAAGATGCTGGGGATGATGTTTATCCTCGAGACATTGTTTATGCTGGCAGCTACGGCAGTCGCTTTCCTGTATAAAGGCAGTGACTTCTATCCGCTACTGCAATCGAGCGGTATCATGTTCGGGACAGGCGTTCTTTTTACTTTGATCGGGTTGCGGGCCAACGAGCATACCGCCGGACGCCGTGAAGGGATGCTGACCGTAAGCCTGACATGGGCTCTTTTCTCCCTGTTGGGGATGCTGCCCTTCTATCTGGGCGGCTATATCGACAACATCACGGATGCCTACTTTGAAACCATGTCCGGTTTCACCACGACGGGCTCTACCATACTGACCGACATCGAGACGCTTCCCCACGGCATTCTTTTCTGGCGAAGCCTCACCCAGTGGCAGGGCGGTATCGGAATGATTGTCTTTACCGTAGCCCTGATGCCTATCATCGGCGGGGGAGCTACGCAGATGTTCAATGCCGAGACTCCGGGTATCACACACGAACGCTTCCGACCACGCGTGACGCAGGTTGCCAAACGCCTCTGGGGTGTCTATCTTTTCCTGACGATTGTCCTGATCGGTATGCTGTGGGCAGGTCCCATGAACTTGTATGATGCTGTCAACCACGCGCTCACTTGTATCTCGACGGGTGGATATTCGACCAAGAATGCCAGTATTGCTTATTGGGATTCCGCCTATATCGAATATGTCATAACTGCCTTCATGTTTATCGGGGCAACCAATATCACGCTGATTTACTTCTTCTTCAACGGCAACCCCAAGCGGTTGTTTAAAGACGAGGAGATGCGTTGGTTCTTTTGGTTCGTATTGATCATCACGGCTATGACGACAGCCTGGATCATGTACCGGGGGATCGTGGATGATTTCGGCACAGCTTTCCGGGAATCCATCTTCCAGGTTGTGACGCTTGTTTCCACTTGCGGTTTTGCAACGGCGGACTATATCCCCTGGGGGCCGTTCTTCTGGTTGTTGGCACTCGTCCTGATGGTGGTCTGCGGCTGTGCAGGCTCTACCTGCGGCGGGTTGAAGATGGGGCGTTTCGTAATCCTTGCCAAAAATCTGTTCAATGAGTTTAAGAAACAAACCCATCCCCATGCGATTATCCCGGTACGGATGAACGGACATGCGATTTCCGGTGATATCGTCCACCGGGTTCTGGCTTTTGCATTTGCCTATATCGCTTTGATCTTCGTCAGCTGTATGGTGCTGATGCTCGACGGAATGGGGTTTGAGGAGACCATCGGGGCGACGATTTCCTCTATCAGCAATGTCGGTCCGGGGCTTGGCAGCCTGGGGCCTGTCGGCAACTATGCCGATGTCCCGACGGTATCGAAATGGTTCCTGTCGTTCCTGATGATGGTAGGTCGTCTGGAGATATTCACGGTGCTGACGATTCTGTTGCCGGGGTTCTGGAAACAATAGTCGGATATCGGTCTGTTTGCATAGGCATTCTGTCCAAAACCGATAAGCATCGGATAATAAACGAATAGGCATTGGTTTCTTAACCGGTGCCTATTCGTTTTTATTTCGGAGAAGCAGGTCTGAATTTTATTTAGGAGATATATACGCTTTTGCGTATTTTTGCGTTATAATAGGTGCGAATCATTAATAAGATGTGAGATAAGATGATAGAATATATCAAGGGGGAAATAGTGGAACTGACACCGGCCCGGATCGTGATGGAATGCGCGGGGATCGGTTACGAACTCAATATTTCCCTGAATACATATAGCTTTTACAACGGGAAACAGACGGGGAAGATTTACGTGTACGAGGTGATACGTGAAGACGCCCACCTGCTCTTCGGCTTTGCCGGACGGGAGGAGAGGGAGCTGTTTCTGATGCTTACCAGCGTTTCGGGGGTAGGTCCTAATACGGCGCGGATGATCCTGTCGTCGCTCTCGCCGGCCGAACTGGTGCGGGTGATAGCCGACAAGAACGAGACGGCCCTGACAGGTGTGAAAGGTATCGGGCTGAAGACGGCCCAACGTATCCTTGTCGACCTCAAAAACAAGGTGAAACCTATCGAAGGGATGGGGGGCGCAAAAGGCTCCACGTCTACTCTGGCCGGCAGTGCCGTCTCGGAAGAGGCTGTTGCTGCATTGGTGATGTTGGGTTTCCAGAAGACTGCTTCGCAAAAGGCTGTCAATACGATCCTGAAAGGCTCGCCTGTATTGGCTGTTGAACAAGTAATAAAAACTGCATTACGGATGCTTTAGGAAATAGCCACTCTGTCATGGCGGGCTTGCCCCGCCATCCCATCCTAATAACAGGAAATCAGTATAGGATGAGGTTGCGGGTCAAGCCCGCAATGACACGACGGGGCATAGATGATTATTGGGTCAACCCATTATCAATTAAAAATGAGAAGGACACTAAAATATATACTCTGGATAACAATTCTACTGTTTGGCGTGGGGCTGTATTCGTTGAATGCGGACTTCAATGCCTACACGGCTTCGTTGCCGGATGTGGAGCCGCTTGCAGCGCCGGATGATACGGTGCCGAAGGTGCAGACCCGTTTCCCGGTAGCTAAGACCATCCCCGAAGAATACGAGGAGATCGGCAAGCAGTCGCCCGCCGACCTGAAGACGCCGGACAATGTCAAGACGATCATCGAATATGACTTGAAAACCGGTACTTACGTGGTCCGTACCCGCTTGGGAGATGCCGACCTGACCACTCCTTTCTCGCTGACACCGGAGGAATACCAGGACTACAGTTTCCAGAAATCCCTGCAGTCTTACTACCGCCAGAAGAACGAAGAAGAGTTCCAGAAGGCAGCCGAGAAGCAGTTCAACCTGACCGATATGCAGTTTGGCATCGGCGCGGCCGAGCGTATCTTCGGCCCGGGCGGCGTGAGAGTAAGGACGCAGGGATCGGCCGAGGTGGAAATGGGCTTGAAACAGAGTAAGACCAAGAACCCGTCACTGCCGGAAAGGGCGCGTAACCGTACCTTCTTCAACTTCGACGAGAGCGTGCAACTCAATGTGCAGGCTTCGGTCGGCAGCAAGGTGAATTTCGATATGAACTATAACACCGAGACCTCTTTCGACTTCGACTCGAAGAAGCTGAAGCTTGCCTATACCGGTGAGGAAGATGAGATTATCAAATCCCTCGAGGCCGGTAATGTCAGCATGACGACCAGTAACTCGTTGATCAATGGTGGGGCGGCGCTGTTCGGTATGAAAGCCGACCTTCAGTTCGGGAAGTTGCGGGTTAACACCTTGTTTGCCCAGCAGGAATCGGAATCCAAAACGGTCAGTTCCAAAGGGGGTGTGCAGACGAAGCCTTTCGAGCTGACGATCGACCAGTACGACGAGAACCGCCACTTCTTCCTCTCGCACTACTTCCGCGACCGGTATGACGAGGCGGTCAGAAGCCTGCCGTCCGTATCTTCGCCTGTCAAGATCAGCAAGGTGGAGGTCTGGATTACCAACAAACGGAGCAATTACGACCAGTCGCGTAACATCGTCGCTTTCTCCGACTTGGCCGAACACAAACATATTTATAATACATCCTTAGTTAGCAGTAGCGGTGCTTTGGCCATACCTTATAACAACAGCAACACATTATACGGTACCTTGAACCAGCAGTTTACCGGTGCCCGCGACATCAGTACCGTGAACCAGGCGATCAGCGGCACCTTTGTGAACGGTACCGAATATGAGAAAGTCGAGAGTGCCCGCCTGTTGGACGCATCGGAATATACGGTGAACACGCAATTGGGATACATCTCGCTGAAAACACAATTGCAGGCGGATGAGGTGTTGGGTGTGGCTTACAACTTTACCTATTCGGACGGGCAGACCTACCAGGTCGGTGAGTTCTCGACGGATAATCCCGCTTCGACAAACTCCTGCCTGTATGTGAAGTTGTTGAAGGGGACAGCCATGTCGCCCGGCTTGCCGTTCTGGGATCTGATGATGAAGAACGTCTATTCGTTAGGGGCTTATTCGGTGCAGAAGGAGAAGTTTAAACTGAACATCATGTACCAGAGCGATACGACCGGTACATATGTGAACTACTTGCCGGAAGGGGCGATTGCCAACCAAATCCTGCTCAGGGTCCTGAACCTGGATAACCTCGACTCGAACAATGAACGCCATCCAGATGGTATCTTCGACTTTGTAGACGGCTACACTGTCTTGTCGGAGAATGGGAAGATCATCTTCCCCAGCGTGGAGCCGTTCGGTTCTTACCTGAGGAAGCAGATTAATAATGATGCGATTGCCGATAAATATGTGTTCCAGGAACTGTACGACTCGACGCTTACCGTCGCCCGCCAGATTGCCGAAAAGAACAAGTTTCGCCTGGAAGGTGAGTACAAGGCTTCTTCGGGTGCGGAGATACAATTGGGGGCATCCAATGTGGCGCGCGGTTCCGTGAAGGTGACGGCGGGAGGTGCTATCCTGACGGAGAATGTGGATTATACGGTCGACTATACATCGGGTGTCGTTACCATCCTGAACGAGAGTATTATTTCGTCCGGAACGCCGGTCAGTGTGTCGTTGGAGAACCAGACAGCCTATAATATGCAGCGCAAGACGATGATGGGGTTGGACCTGAACTACCAGTTCAGCCCGAACCTGATGCTGGGTGCAACCATCATGCATATGTCCGAAATGCCGCTTACCACCAAGACGGCGATGGGGGATGAGGCCATCAAGAATACGCTGTGGGGTGTGAATATGGCCTATAAGGGGGAAAGCCAGTGGTTGACCAATATGTTCGACAAACTGCCGTTGCTGAACCTGAGCAAGCCGAGCCAGATAGCCTTCAATGCAGAGTTTGCACACCTGATAGCCGGTCATTATGAGAATAAGAACACGGGCGGCTATTCCTATCTGGATGATTTCGAGTCGACGCAGAGCAACTTCGATTTGTCGGACCCTTATCCCTGGCAGCTGTCGAGTGTCCCTTATGACGACGCAACGCCGATGAAGTTCCCGGAGGCGGGTCTGGTCAATAACATCGACTACGGGAAAAGCCGTGCCCTGTTGGCTTGGTACACGATCGACGGGCTGTTCACACGCCAGAATTCATCTTTGCGTCCGAAGCATATCACCCGGGATGATATCTCCGACCATTATGTGCGTGCCATACAGACGGAAGAGTTGTTCCCTGAACGGCAACAGACCATCAGCGAGAGCAATACGCTGAACGTCCTGAACCTTGCCTATTACCCACAGGAACGTGGCCCGTATAACCTGGATGCCGATAACATCAATCCGGACGGTACGTTGCAGAACCCGGAAAAGCGGTTCGGTGGTATGATGCGTAAGATAGACCAGAGTGACTTCGAGACGGCTAACGTGGAGTATATCGAGTTCTGGATGCTTGATCCGTTTATCAAGAATCGCCAGTCGTCAGGAGGTGAGTTATACTTCAATCTCGGCGAGATATCAGAAGATATATTGAAGGATGAAAAGAAATTCTTTGAGAACGGACTTCCTATCGACGGTGATACGACCAAAGTCGATTTTACTGTTTGGGGTAAGGTTCCAAAACAGCAGAGTACGGTTTATGCATTCGATAACACAGCGGGTGCGCGTCAGTTGCAGGATGTCGGCTTGAACGGTCTGTCGTCGGAGGAAGAGAAGGAATATCCGACTTATCAGGAGTATTTGAATAAGTTGCGCCAGAAGTTGAGTCCGGCTGTACTCGATACGATGGAGAACCACGATGTGTTGGGACTGTCTCCGTTCTCCGATCCTGCCGGCGATAAGTTCCATTACTTCCGTGGGTCGGACTATGACCAAAATGATGTCGATATCTTAACCCGTTACAAACGCTATAACGGTACGGAAGGTAACTCGAAAGATATCAATGATTCGCCGGAGCGTTACAGCACATCTTCCAAAACCATACCGGATGTGGAAGATATCAACCAGGATAATACGCTGAATGAAAACGAGAAGTATTTCGAGTATAAAGTGGCTATTACTCCTAAAGATACAGTGGTAGGCTCCAACTTCATTGCAGACAAGCGTACGAGCACGGTTCGTCTGGCGAATAATAAGCAAGAGACTGTTACCTGGTACCAGTTTAAGATACCTATCAAGAAATACCAACGTCGTGTCGGTGCGATCAACGACTTCAAGACGATCCGTTTCATGCGTATGTATATGACCGGATTCCGGGAATCCGTCGTGTTGCGTTTCGGTACGTTGCAGTTGGTTCGCGGTGAATGGCGTAGCTATGAGCAAGACTTGTCCGACCCTAAAATGCCGCCGGCTGTCAAAGGAACACTGGAAGTTTCGACTGTCAATATAGAGGAAAATAGCGATCGCGATCCGGTCAACTACGTCCTGCCTCCGGGTATTACTCGCGTATTAGACCCGAGCCAGCCGCAAATCCGCCAGGAGAACGAACAGGCTCTTTCCTTGAAAGTAACGGATTTAGCAGCAATGGATGCACGTGCCGTCTATAAGAATACGAACTACGACCTGCGTCAGTATAAACGCTTGCAACTGTTTACGCATGCTGAGGCTCCGAAGATGGATATATACGACTTGGCGAGCGGTGACTTGTCTGTCTTTATCCGTTTGGGATCGGACTATAAGAACAACTATTACGAGTATGAAGTCCCGTTGAAATTGACTCCGCATGGGGAGTATAACAATAATAATACGACACACCAGGAGATTGTTTGGCCGACAGAGAACACGTTGAACTTCCAGTTGGAGGTGTTGACAAACCTGAAGCTGGAACGTAACCGGCAGAAACGTTTGGGCGAGAATGGCGTGAATTTCCAGACCGAATTCACCGGTAAGGACGGAGCTAATATGATTCGTGTCAAAGGTAACCCGAGCCTTTCCGAAATTAAGACGATCATGATCGGTGTCCGCAATATTAATCCCCATGGTGATATCAAGAGCGGGGAAGTCTGGGTGAACGAATTACGCCTGACGGACTTCAATGAAGAAGGCGGATGGGCTGCCAATGCCAACCTGAATGTCGCGTTGTCCGACCTGGGTACGGTGAACGTGGGCGGACGTATCGAGACGTCCGGTTTCGGTGCCCTCGACCAGTCGCTGAACGAACGCCGGATGGAAGACTTCAAGCAGTATAACGTCGCCACTTCCATCGAGCTGGGTAAACTGTTCCCGGAAAAGGCACAGGTCAGCATTCCGTTCTACTATGCTTATTCAAAGGAAACATACGATCCGAAGTATAATCCGTTGGATCAGGATATCAAATTGAAGGATGCTATCGACAGGGCGGACACGAAAGCGGAGAAAGATTCGATCCGCAGTTATTCGCAGGATAAGACTGTGATCAAAAGCGTGTCTTTCAATAATGTGCGGGTGAATATCAAGAGTAAGAACCCGATGCCTTACGATCCGGCGAACTTTACGCTCGGATATTCGTACAGCATCAACGACAAGAAGAATCCGGAGACGGAGTATGAGACGACAAAAGACTACCGGGCGAACTTCGCATACAGCTATGTCCCGTATATGAAGCCGATCAAGCTGTTCGACAAGATGTTGAAGAAGAACAACGGCTATACCCGCTATGCCAAGCAGTTAGCGTTGAACCTGGCGCCGTCTATCAATTTCCAGACGGCGATGATGCGTAACTACTATGAGATCAAGCTGCGCGACCTGACAGGGGCGGCTACGGGTGTCACGAACGATATCCCGGTCACGTTCAGCCAGAACTTCTATTGGGACCGTGCGTTCAGTCTGAACTGGGCGTTTACCAATAATCTGAACCTCTCGTTCAGCTCCGGTACGAATGCCCGTATCGAGGAACCGTATGTACAGGTAAACAAAGAGCTTAATCCGGACGATTACCAATTGTGGAAAGACTCCGTAAAGAAGAGTATTGCCGACCTCGGAACTCCGATGAAGTACGACCAGCAGTTTATGGTGACCTGGCAGCTGCCGTTGCAAATGATTCCGGTACTCGACTGGACAAACGCTTCCTTAAGCTACAACGCAACCTATAACTGGGATCGTGGCGCTACGGTGAGCGAAGGTTTCGAGTTGGGTAACACGATCAAGAACCAGCGCCAGTTCGACTTGCAGGCGAATCTGAACCTGCTGTCGCTTTACAACAAAAACAAGTATCTGAAGAAGGTAAACCAGAAGTTCAATAATACCCGTAACACCACGGCGAAAAAGCCGGAGAAGAAGAAAAAGCCGAAGCTGGAGAAGGAAATAACCCTGAATCCGGACAGTGGTACGGTTGTGGAACACGGAATGTTTACGAAGAAGGTCCAGATCACAGCCCGTGGTGCGGACGGACGCGTTTACAGGATCAAGTACAAACCGCTCAACTTTGCACAGGTAATGATTCTGAACCAGGATACGGCACATCTTAAACTGACGATCATACCGGGTCCTGCGCCAACGGAAGACTTCCTTTATAAGGCGGTTGAACATAGCGCCCGGTTCCTGATGATGGTACGGCGTTTCAATATCCAGTTTACCAACTCGGCCGGTATGATGTTGCCCGGTTTTCGTCCGGAGATCGGTGACATATTCGGGCAGGGGCATTCTTCATTCGGTCTTACGCCGGGACTTGGATTTGCCTTTGGTAGCGTCCGCCGCAGCTATATCGATGAGGCTTCCGATAGGGGCTGGTTGGTAGATAATACGGAAAGTAACCTTAGCTCTGCCGTTATGACCAGCACGAAGAATCTGAACATACGGGCGAACCTTGAACCGATAACCGGTTTGAAGATCGACCTGAACGCCCTTCGCAACGATACCCGCAATACGGAAATACAATATATGTATGCCGGTATGCCGGAAATTATGGGAGGTAACTTCACCATGACGACAATCGCGTTGGGGAGCGCTTTCGGTGGCAGTGGCAATGCGATGAACAACTACTCCTCCAAAGCATTCGACAAATTCGTAGCGAACCGTGAAATTATCGCGCAGCGGCTGGAGAATATGTATTCCTCCATGAGATATCCGAATGCAGGCTTTATTGCGGAAAAAGGTATGGGAGGGATGCCATACAACCCGGGAGAAGACAATGTGAACGGTGTGAATCCGAACTCGGCAGATGTCCTGATCCCTGCATTCCTGGCTGCTTATACAGGGAAAGACCCGAAGAAGGTGGGACTGTCTCCTTTCCCGTCCCTGAAGAGTATGCTGCCGAACTGGCGTGTGACATACGACGGATTAGTCCGCATACCGGCTGTCAAGAAGTATTTCAAGAGCGTGACGTTGAGCCATCAGTATCGTTGTTCTTATACGGTCGGCGCTTTCACCTCTTTCCTGAACTGGGTGGATGCCGGACAGGACGGATTGGGATATATACAGTCGATCCTGAATGATAACCCGACGCCGTCGTCTCCTTATTCGATCTCGTCTGTCAGCATTACGGAAGCATTCAGTCCGCTGTTAGGAGCCGATGCAACTTTGCTGAACAATGTCACGGTCCGTGCCGACTATTCGACGACTCGCAATCTGAGCTTGAATACGACCTCTTACCAGTTGGTAGAAGCTCTTTCCAATAAAATAACGATTGGTTTGGGGTATAAGTTAGCCGAGTTCAACAAGGTGTTGAAGATGAAGAAGACGCGCGACTTCAGCAACGACCTGACTGTCCGTCTGGACTTCTCGTACAACAAGATGCAGTCGTTGATCCGGAAAATCGATACGCAGTTGACGCAGGCTACCAGCGGTAACATCGCCAAGACTGTGTCGTTCTCTGCCGATTACGGTCTGAGCCGGGCATTGACGATCCGTGCTTTCTACGATATCCAGATCAACGAACCTCTGATCTCGAGCGCTTCCTATCCGACGTCCAACTCGAACTACGGAATCAGCCTGCGGTTCTCGCTTGCACAGTAAGTGAGAACCGCCCAAAAGCGTGTATCATTTATGGTTTCTAAATACGTCCCATCTAACTTTCAACTCTTAACTTTCAACTTTCAACTATCCCGGGGGCTTATTGTATAAAACGCTTTTTTCTGACATAAAAGAGGTCCGAAATTAAACGAATGTTAATCCACTTTTCCGCCGCCAGAAAAGAGCTTTTTCCCCTTTTCCGGGAGTTTATTGCCGGGAAGTCAACCTTTATTTCATTTTTCCGGCACTTTATCGCCCTGAAGACGGTCGTCATACCCTATGAAGACGGTCGCCA
>QWCH01003531.1_pt1 | contig 16219 bp, 32 predicted proteins | sample 1972671 | NCBI WGS metagenome assembly QWCH01 (sample SAMN09866713, study PRJNA288562) | Human gut metagenome isolate term3_stool, whole genome shotgun sequencing... | isolation source: gut | host: Homo sapiens | place: USA: California | reverse complement strand
ACAGTCATGTTCAATATCTCATTCTATTTTTAATGTGATTGGTTCCTTATCAAATCAAATTCGAGATGTTTTACCTGTCCTATAAATATACTAGCATCAGCTCTTCATTCTCAATAAATTCGGTTGCAGGAATATCGTTGAATCCATGCTCTACACCATCAAACACATGAAGACCGCCTTTATCGTTGAACTCATACTTATATGTTTTGTCATAGATATATCCACGCATTACTTCATCAACAATATGATATGTTACAAAATATCTAGGTTTCTGAACTGTTGATTCATCATAAACCATGAAGCCTTCTCTTGGATCTAAATAGGTAATCCCTAGATTTCCATAATCATCATTGAAATACAATTCATATCCTTTTCCAAAAACACTACAAATCTTAGATAGTTCTGCATTGTTGTCGTCCTGATCATTGTATTTATCTAGCAAGTTGATATAATCATCAATTTCTTTTTTCTTAGATGATACTTTGATTGGAACGCCAATAAAAAAACCGTTGAATGTATCAACAATGTATTTCGCAAAGTTGACAACCACACGGTTATCGGGTTTATAGGCTTCTTTGTTGGCTTGATGCAAGATTGGATAATCTCCAATATAGGCATCATATAGCTTTTTATATCTGTCTGTGATTAACGACTTATGACTTGTAATCAATCTATTCAACACTTCAATGTTGAGGATGTCTTTGTCGTCAGATAATTTAAATATCGTATCTGGTTTAATAATGTATGCGTTCATTAAATACCTCCTTTAAACGTCCTTACTTTGACTCGACCAAATGCATATTTTTCAACTGCATATCGCATTGCATCCATCAAGTGGTTGAAATCATCAATTGGACGATTTATTTTGTTACCCAATCTATCTTCATCCCATGTGTAGTTTCCTATTTCAGTTATGAAATTAACACATCTAGGATGAATGATAATTTCAAAATCTTGAATATATTGAATCCCATGCATAATGGAATCCTTTCCCTTTTGCGATTTCTCAACACGAAGTCCATACCCTCTTAGCTCATCAATCGACTTAGGCTCTGCACAGTCTGCCGTGTAAGACTTCTTTTGATAATGTGAGCTTTCGATCTCCTCATAAAGCCTTTTGTTGGAAAGGCCTTTTTTATACACCTCATCCCAAACATAAAGTTTCTTATGTTCTGTATCAATAAAACCTATAAATACTGCAGCAGGGTCATTTGTATACCCGAAGTCAATACCATCTACAGAATCACAGTTAACGACTTGATCTAGTGTATATTCTTCCTCTTTCCAATTCTCATAAACCAATCCATCAACAATACCCCAATTTCCTAATCCAGCAACTTGATATCGTCTAGGATTGTTCTTCTTCATATTTTCAAACAACCTTAAATCGGCATCATCCAACCATTCATTACACTTATAATTGGTTGTGATAGCCAATATGTCAGGATCATTCTTTGCATCAAAGAAACGTTTTTTAAGCCAATGGTGTTCATTCCAAGGGTTGAATGTAATCATCCACTGTTTCCAAAGATGAGGCGGCAGCTCACCACGAATTGACTCATCTAATGTATCAAAGTCTTTTTCACTTGTTATCTCATAGGCTTCTTCAAGCCAAGCCCAACACAAATATCCATAATCAACAGTAATAGATGTTACTTTTAATGGATCATCAAGACCTCTAAAAAGAATCTTCTGCCCAGTTGGAAGATAAGTTGCTTCCAAAGGTGAATACTTGAATTCCCATAAGTTCTCAACTCCCAACCTTTTTGTGGCCCATTTTAAATCCGTAAAGCACGAATCTTTAAGCGTTCGATAAGTTTTACGAACAACAAGAGTATTCGACTGATCGTATTTCATCATGTTGTATATGATGCGCAATGCGGTTGTTTTCGATTTTTTAGAAGCACGCGATCCTTTGCATGCAACATAACGTCCTCTAAAGTTCCAATAAGACTTATATCCTCTTCCAACTATTTCAGGTAACCTGATAGTCTTAGTCTTCAAGTTCATCTTCTCCTTCGAACTTAGGAACTACGATTTCTGCTTGAACCTTATCTGTGAACAATGCATATCTTTTTCCAAGCAATTCCGCAGCTTTATTTGCATCAGAAAGCTTTGCAGGAATCTCAACAATTTGAGGAACTTCTTCTTTGACTGTTTTCTTTCTTGGTTTTCCATCTCCTGTATCAACATATTCCGAGCGCTCTTTTGTCAGTGTTACAACAACAGATTCTTTCATTTCTCGTCGCATTACTTTTGTGAGGTATTCCATGACTTCTTGAACATCTGCCACATTGTTACTGTGCGCTTTCTCAAGACACTCATCCACATATTCTCTGATATGCGGTAAAGCTAATAACCTAGATGCATGCTTTGATGCATTATCTCGGCTCTTGCAATTCTTATAAACTTCCAAATAAGTATCTACTGCGTTCATCGTTATCAAATATTTCTCACAAAAAAGCTTTTGCTTTTCAGTCAACTTAGCCATAGAATTCCTCCTTTCTTGCATAAAAAAAGCCAAGACCTCTGTCTTGACATAATTTCTTATAATATTAGTTTATCACGAAATTCTTGTCCACTAGGGGACAAAATGCATTATTCGTAACTTTTTACCTCAATAACTGTATAACTGATTGGATCTCCATTCTTTAATCTTACTCGCATTTTCGCATTCAATTTTGATACAAGTGGAAAGCTAATCTCTTTTTCCTTTACTTTTTTCAAAAAATTCTCATCCTCAATATCTGCATTGATTGTTTTTCCAAGGAATTTAAACTGCCATTTACTGTTTCCTAATAAATCAGGCTTCCGAACAATTAATACTCCTGTTGCTTCTTGTTCGGTGATATCACCATTTAGTGATTCAACATCGATAGGATTCCTAGTTCTCATTAAATCCTCTTTATCCATTTCAACGGTCTTTACTGTTTTATCATCAGTAACTGCGATAGAAAAGCCTGTCCGATCACCATCTTCTGAAATAGTTCTTGATAATTCTGATAAGCACTTTTCTATTGAGGAATCTCTTGTGTAAAGATTATATGTTCTGTTATCAATATAGGTTACATTACCAACACAAGACTTGACTATAGTATTATTCCCTTCATGAATTACTTCTGCAGGCATTTGTCCACCAAGATTTTTCTTCAGTTCAAGAATACTATTCAACGATTCTAGGATAGGTGGCATCAATGGAAATAATACAGTAGCCATATCAACAATCTGCTCTATCGTTATCATAAAGCTACCCTTTTCGATATTCTTTACTTTAAATTTACAAAAATCATTTTCGCTTATTGACGAATCAGCAATTTTACCTAAAACCGCAACAACACAGTCTAGCGACTTAGATAATGTTTCTATATCAATGTCATTTTCGCCTTTAAACCTTAATGTAAGTGTTTCTTTTTTCATGACATACCCTCTTTTAATCAACATTATTGTACCACCTCTTCTTTTAAACACTAATACCTATATGAACATTATCCACGTCAATTAAACTAATTTACCAATTTCTCTGCGGATATGTTTGTACATTCCGTTCTTTGTATAACCATATTTTTCCGCTACATCCCATGCAGTCATATTCCAAAAGTATAGATCAAATAATATATTCTGGTCTCGCAAAGATAAAAGTTCTATCGCTTTACATTCATTCAAACGTCTACGATAATAGTTAATTTCTGCCACCTTTTGAGATTCTTCCTCCATCATTCCTAAAGGACTTGTATAAGAGCCATGAAAGGTTGGCATAGGAGCACTGGATTTCTCCTGCTCCTTTGTCAACCTAATTGGATTATGACTTAGTCCTAACATCTTATGATTCAGAACTTCAAGTTCTTCGTTCAATTCAATAATTCGATAGCAGCAATAATTAGCCGACTTCAAGTCATTCAACATTTGATTTACTTTTAATTTGTTCAATTTAACCACCTACTTCTTCTTTGCGACAGCTGACCCTCTGTGCCAAGATTCCTCACCACCGCGACATCTTCTCTCGTTTGCTTTTTCTTGGTGTTTCTTATACTCTTTTAGTCCAAAATTCTCACGTTCTAATTTGACGATGTAATTCGTAATTTGTTCTAAGCATGATTCCATAGAAATAAATCTGGTACTAAACCCTATCAGATCCCATATCTTTCTATCTAAACGAGCACAAGCTTCTCTTACAAATTCATCATGAATGTCATTTATGTTTTCGACTAAAAAAACTTTCATCATTCCACATCCTTCAAATACTCTAATTCTTTCAACATAGATACGAAGCATGGTTGTACAATTTCCAAAGCCATTTTATATTTGTTTTCTTCATTATTCATCTTCGTCATCTCCTTTTAATAACTGTCCACAAAAAAGACAACGAGGGTAATATTTGTTTCCATGATGCGTTGGAATAGGCACAACTCCATGCTTGCAAGTTGGACAACATAACATCAAATCACCACATGGGCCAAATTCAACATCTATTGGTTTCTTTGGTGTTTCTTTATCCGCAAGATTCCCCAACAATTGAAAATATACCTTGGCACGAGTAGTCTCTTCTATGTCTGCTGCTTCGCACGCAATTTGATGTTCTTTTTCAATAACTTGCAACAATTCTTGATATTTATTCATTCTCATTCTCCTTATAAGGCTCAGGCATTGGCATCCAAGCTTCAACTTTACAGTTTATACATCTTTTCTCATCACGCCATTTGCCGTCATAAGTGTGCGACTCCTTAACAATTCTTGTGCCATCATCATATTTAATGGTTACAAGCACTCTATTTGATACTGTTCTATGTAATTTACTATCCCATTTATCTGTTCCGTACAATTTAGCAAAGATACTATCATGTTCCTCTGGCAGTCTTTCAGTGGCAGGAATCCATTCACCGACTTTTGGCTGCTTTTTAATACGATCAATAAACATGAATAGACAATCATTCCATCCATTGTTGTATCCACCTTTTTGATTCTGTAAACCCATATCCATCTTATCGTTCAATGCTTCTGGTCTAGATTGAAGCAATACTTTTTCATCTATCATTTTCTTTCTCCTTTTATAACACAATGTTTTCAATCAATGCTCTTTTTTCGAGGATTAATAAATAAAATCCCATGTGCTTTTGTTGCTCCCTTAGTAATTCAAGTGGGCAATCATGTTTTGTTTCTTCTTTGCCTAACATTTGTTCAACTTCAATCTTGTTGCAGAAATTCTTCAATTTCTCATATCTGATTTTTACTTGGTGATATTCTGCAATGAATCTTTCTTTGTAATTTTCAGAACACATTAATTCAATTGTTTCTTTTAATTCCATCTTGTTTTTTCTCCTTTTCAAAATAAAATTTGACTTCCTTCTTATATTCACTAATTAATCCGTATTTTAATGCCAAGCGATATATAAATGGCTTCTGCAACCTTTCATGCAATGTTTCTAAATGCTTTCTAAATACTTCTATAGAGAATGTGCTTTTGTAGAAATTGCACATTCTGCAAGTTGGCATAAGATTTTCAATATCATTACTACCATCCTTTCCGTATACAGATATTACATGATCCACTTGCATATCCTTGTAATCAATCTCACATCCACAATAAGCACAATGACCGTTGTATTTTTTATATACCTGTTCACGAATCTTTTTTGGTATTGGTTTTCTAAACACTTTTTTACTCGCTCCTATCACTTTTATAACTACCTGTTAGCAATAATAGCAATAAGAAGCCATAACTGTAATTTGCACACATATAGCAGGTGATTACAATTATTGCCAAATTATATAACAAACAAGCTATTTCAATCATTTTCTTTCTACTCCTCTAAGCATTCATACAGCATGATGCAGTACATTGCATTAATAACACTTACCACTTCGTGCCAGGTCATACACTCAATGATTGTTTCACAACCATCTTTATTTTCATCTGAGTAGTCCCTGATCAAGTCGTAAGTTTTACGTGAATCATCACTGTATTCAAGGAAATAAGCATATTTAGTGCAAGCATTTATCGATTCTAGCTTAGCCTGTGTTTCTAGATACTCTATATCCATCATTTTATTTTTCCTCTAACAGTTTCATGTCATAACCACCATCAACAAATTTCATTGTCAATTCATGATTTATACAGTTTCCTAATTTTGTGTAAATCAATTCCATTTGTTCTCGTGTAAATTCCATATCAAGACATTCATTCACTTTTCTTAAAACATTATCTTGATACTTTTTATTCTTCTTGGCATATCTGTATGGCATTGCTTTAAAACAACTTCTGCTGCACCATTCAAGTAATTTGTACTTCACTTCGTCAACTGTATTAACATCACCTAAATAGAAATATAGATTTGTTTTTGGAATCAGAATTAGCTCTTTATTGTGATTTATGAATGATCCATAGAAGATATTCATAATTTTAGATATATAATTGGTTAAATCATCATCTGTTCTTCCGTTCCAAGCGTTTATTGCTGCTTCCTTTGATGCGTAAATGTAGCTGCCTTGCGAACTATCGGAATCAGTAGCAATTGGACAACAGCTTGTTGAATGACTTATATCGTGCATAACTACATATCCAACTCCACTGTATGGATTTTCTATATAGGATTCATCTTGAAAGTTTCCTTCATCATCTGTTAACTGTAATCTTGCTTCCCCACCACAAAATGGACATGGTCTTAATTTTTCTGTCATACTTCCACATCCTCATCTAATGGCATTTCAAATACAATTGGCAAATTCGATACATCAAATTCAGTTGCATCCAATAGACTATTAATTTCATCTAAAACTTTTAGTGCTTTTTCTTTGGTTGAATAAGTTGCACACCTTCCCAATCCACCAGTGTCTGAAATTACAAATTCGCCATCAAACTCATCTATGCACATACCGTATGACATAAATAATCTTGTCATATCTTGACTTCTAATCCACATAACCTAGTACCCGTTTTTTAACCTTTCCATGTTGATCGCATTTTTTCTCATATAAGCTGCATAGACTTCTTCCAGGCAGAATCCTAAATGTTCGCTTAGTGCCAATAGATACATCAATCGACAATCTACAAGTTTAAGTATGGTAATCAATGCATTTGCTATTCCAAAGCCGATATCAATTCGCACCATATGCGAATAGTTATATTGACCATTTTCCTGATCGTACCCAGAATTAGTCGAATAGTTTCTTTTTCCATAAAGTAATTCGTAGATCAGGACGAAGTGAAAGATGTCTGCCAACTCTTCCAGGACTTTATTTCTATCGACTGGTTCCTGAGATTTCTTCCACCAGCACCAGTCGCCCTTGAGTTCATGAGTGAATTCACCAATCTCATCGAGTGTAGCTAAGTCAATCTGTTCCTTTGAAATCGTAGTCAAACCAAACTCTTTCATGATGGCCGAATTCAACTCATCTTGCTTCTTTAGCATTGTCTCAATCATGCGTAGTTCTGAGTCTTTCATTACTTTTCCTCCTTGTTGTCTTTTGAGAAAATCCATTCAAGTGTTTTGGGCAGTTCTTCGTTTTGTTTTTTCTGCTCTTTCAGTAAGGCTTTATGCTTTTTTAGATCCACTCCGCCAAAATATGCATCCATATTGCTTAGGCCATACATGATCTGTTCTTCTTCAGTGAATGGAAGGTTATTCTGGTCATGTCCTTCTGGATCTAGAACGAAATCATATTCATCTGGAGTTCCGCAGCCATTCTGCAGGTTGAAGTACTGGATGTGTCCATCATCATCCAGGTACAATCTGTCGTGTTCGTTTGTTCCGACCATGTGAATGCATTTCGTGCAGTAATCTCTCACGTAGATGGCCGGCATCTTTATACAGTCAAAAATCATCATTCTCGATTTCTCCTTTAAAACTTCGCCATTCTTCATCAGAAAGGCAAGTCATCCGATGCAATCTCAAGAGCATCTACTTCGGCTTGTTGAGTCAAACTTTGCGCATACTTCACATTCGATTGATTGTGATTACTTGCCTGAGCTCCATACGATTGATTCTGAGCGTAACTTTGAGTGCCATAGGTATTTGTAACTCCTAGAGTGTTTTGCCCGTTAAAATCATTTCTAGGTGTCAAAAACTGTACATTCTCTGCAACAACTTCTGTGACATAGACTTTCTGCCCTTGCTGGTTGTCGTATGAGCGTGTATTGATTCGGCCTTCAATGCCTAGCTGATTGCCTTTCTTCTGGTACAGTTGGATGTTGTCGGCCAGTTTGTTCCATGCAACGCAGTTGATGAAATCAGCATCTTGCGTTCCATCCTGGTTCTGTCTTCGATTAACTGCCAAGGTAAACGAACAGACGCTCGTTCCACTCTGTGTCTTTCTGAGCTCTGGATCACGTGTCAATCGGCCAATCAGAACCACTCTGTTGATATCCTGCATAGACTCACGCTTTCAATCCGCAATCATTCGCGATTGCCTGCATAGATTCAGCCATCATCTGACGCATCTTTTTCGTGTCAGCAGTAACCAAGTCGACCAGGTCGTTGAATTCCGCCATGTTGATCGTGCTCTTGAAAGCTTGATACTTCTCAACAAGTGTCGGCTCGACATCTGGTTCTTCTTCCTGGATGGATTCAACCACCTGAGTTTCTTCTGGTTTCTGCTTAGGTTCAGCATTGACTACGACCTCCGTTTTTTCTTCGATTTGCTTTTTGGCAGCGGGTCTTCCACGTCGCTTTGTCACTTTCTCAACGATATCCGATTCTCGAATGTTCATTCCATTGATTCGGTATGGTGCTACGTTGTCTGAATCGTCAACGTATGCGATAAGTCCTTCTCTGTCCACTCCTGCACAGTGATAAACGACTTTATCACCAGGAGCGTATTTGAGTTCTTGTTTTTCGGTTTGTTTTTTAGTTTTCATTTTCACAGTTCTCCATTTTTGATTTTTTCCTGCAGCTGCGCTAATTCGCTTTGCAGTTGTTCTTCTGACATCTGGACTGGTTTAGCATAGAATTTCTCATCTAGCTGGATCGCTTTGATTCCTGGATTGTCTTCTTCGCGTTCCGCTTTGCTCCATTTCTTCAAAAGTCCTTTCCAGTCCCTGATAGGGTCATTGCCTGTCTTCCATCCGGTGGATTCGTAGTGTTTCCAAAACTTTTTGGCATCTACGTTCAAGTTGTGTTCCTGGATGTAGTCCACGATTTCTGAAATGGACGGTTTAACAAAACAGTCAGTCCAGTCAGTCTGCACAGTTTCGTTTTTTGCACATTTTGACGCAGCCACACTATCTAACTTCTGACTACTGACTGACTTATTTCTAGACTCTAGACTCTTATCTCTAGACTCTAATCTCTTATCGGACAATGTCCTTTTTTTGTCCGGGACAATGTCCTCTACTTTGTCCTTCGATTTTTTCTCTGTCTTTAAGCTCGTTTTTCGAGTGTTTTTTGAGCCTTTTTTAGGACTCTTTTCAGACGGATTTTTCTGTTTATTTTCACGATACAATCGCTTTTTTTGTGCCCATCCGGTTTCTGATCCAATCATCGATTCATAGTTTGCAATCTTCATCACATTGTTCTCAGACACTACAATCAGTCTTAAATTCTGGAATAATTCAAGGGCCGCTCTGACTGTGTCTGCGGAAAAAAACTTTGTGTCACGTGCAATTTTATCGACAGTGTATGGAACTAATATATTGCCAATTTTTGTAGCTAAAACACCATTTGTGTTTGATGTCATGGTGCACAATTTTATGTATAGAGTTACGTATTTACATCCGTCTTCCTGGGATAAAAGAAAATCGATTGCGTCACTTTCGAAAAAATCAGTCTTCAACTTGATCCAATAATAAACTTTGCTATTATCCTTGATTTCCGACATATGCAATCCTTTCTATTCTTCTTCTGGTTCTATTTCATTTATAACTACCATTACGCATGGTTTCTGCGCATATCTCTTGAAGACATGCAGGTCTGATACTTGCTTATCATCTTCGAAAGCCACTTTATTTAAAGAGTCCAGTACAACTTTTGCAATGTTGTCGGAATCTGGCTTCTTTTGTGGTTGGATTTCATTTGCGAGCATCTTATTTAACTTTACTTTTGATACATTCTTAGGTGGCGAGAAATACGCGAAAATCTTCACTTCCAGGGACCCTTCCAGCATGCTTGGAGTGCCACACTGTTCCATGAAGCTTAATCGTACTAGATTCTCATATTCAACTGTTTTAGGTGGTGTATGCACACTTACATACTTACCACGATTAGAGAATCGAGGTCTTCCTTTGGACCCCGGTTCTCCTGGTACTACAAACTGATAACGCATTATTCTTTGATTTCTCCAGTTGCTGGATCTTCACCAGGCTGTTCCTGATATTCTGCATCAAAGAATTCATTTGGAACTTCTGTCATATCTTCTTCAATCGTTGTCTTGATTGATTCATCTGTATTCACCTGCTTAACGAATTCAGTTTTCAAAGGTGCATATTTAAGCAGCTTCTTCAAAACTGTCTTCTTGGCCATTTCATCAAAGTTTGTTTTCCATGGTCCACTTGAAAATGATTTTGAATATTTTTTCGCATGATCAAGAACATCTTCATACGACATGACCTGGAATCCTTGGCCACCATTCACTAATTTGAACGTTGCATAATAATAGATTGGCTTGCCTCGATTTGTTCTTGCAGGCTTATGTTTAAGCACTGGATCCATACCTAATTCGTACTCGAATTCATCATTTTCATAAACGACCTGAGCATCAATCATCTTGACTTCGCCTGAACGATATGCCAGGTCAATCAATCCTTTGTAGCCAATCTGGAACTGACAAGCTCCGCCATATGGAATCAAATAAGCTTGTCCTAACGGAGTGTTTGGTTCTAAGCCTAATTGTGCAGCGTTCATCATAGCTGCCAAGAATGACTGCGGAGTACATGATGCTAACTTGGCATTATTAGATACCGCAGACAATGCGATTCGTGTGAATCGTTCTGGAGTCATCACACTAGGCAATGCTTTTGCGATTTCTCCTGACATAACAGAAATGTAATCTTTAATTGTTTGTGGCTGTTTTTTGGCCACTTTATTCGACTGCGTCTTTGCAATCATTCCTTGTTGATTTGTTGTTGTCATAAATATTTATCCTCCTACTGTTCTTTGACTAAAAATCTTCTCATTTTTCTTTGAGTTAAGTATTGATCATAAAGTTCAGGTTCATCTTTTCTGAATTCTTTAGTATCGAATGTATTTGATACCGATGTTTTCCATGTAACTTTGAACTTGTCAGATGTTCCAATACTAGAATCACCTAAGTAGTTCTTTACTTCATTCTCATGTTTTTTCTGAATATCCTGAAGCACCTTGATTTTATCTTTGACAAGCTTCAATGAATCCAGTTCCTGCTGCAATGGAGTTAGATCCACGATGCTATCTTCATCATTCTCGACTGGATGTAATTCACTGATTGCTTGTGCAGTGGAATCCGAACCATCGATTGGCGGTTCAATGTCGTTCTCAACACAGTTCCAGAATTCTTTCTCCTGCTCGATCAGTGCATTGACTTCATCATCGCTTCTAAGGACTTCATAGCAGTACAAGTCAACCCCTGGAATATAAATAGCTATATACCACTTAGAAAGACCCGTAACCGCCATGTAATGCATACACTGTGCATAATACTGAGGTGGAATGTTTCCTTTCTGATACATATCTTTGTTGTATTCAGACGTGGTCTTGATTTCTAGACCTGCATCCTCTCCAACGACCAATCTGTCAACGTTGGCCAGCATGAATGGATGATCTACAGATTGGAATGAGAATCCACTCTTTCGACATTTCTTGCCGGTTTCTTCTTCCCAACGTCTGGCCACATAAGCTTCCGCATCTCGACCAAATCGCATACGCTCATTGTCAATGTTCTTGTGGATTCGGCCAGTCTTTTCACACCATAGTGCATAAGCCGATTTGTATTTGTTCATGCCTAGAACAGAACCGGCATCAGAACCACCAATTCCCTTTAGACGATTATCCAGCCACTCTTCATGAGTAGCTGGTAATTTATGCTTGATCACATTCTTCATCTTCATTTGATTCATCCTCTCTTTCTTCTTGTTCGCCAGAATCATCTATATAACGGTTGTCGTTCCATTCTCTCCAATCGTCGATATCATTAAAGAATGGCATTGCTAGTTCTCCTTGAATGGTGGATGCTCCGCTAGAAATCTGTCCGTTTCGCCATCGTAGCATTCTGCACATACCGCATATCCAAATCCATATGCAGTATGTACTTCTCTCGATGTGTACATCTCACCGAATCTGAATATTCTTCCACATTGTGCACATGGCACCATCTTTTCCATATCATCTTCATACGTTCTGCATTCATCAGGAAGAAGAACATCTTCATACTTATGCAGCTTCGTGTTGTATCTGCCTGCTCTAATGGACATAGCACTTACCTCTTTTATTTGCGTTGTTGATATCGCAATAACTTCTGATTTTCTGTTGCAACCTATCTTGGAACGCATCTACTGCACTTTCGAAGCAATCGATCGTCTGGTCTGAACTTAGATCGAATAGAGATCCAACTGCACATATACTAGGATTTGCATGTGCTTCAATATCCAGCATAGGCGATATAGCAACTTCGTATGCACTGCCTAAAGATTTCAAATATTCTTTAAATTCAGATTCGATTTTCGCAAGATCATCAGGATTGCTAGATTTTGCGATATCTTTCTTTAATTTGTCGAATCTTTCCCTGATTTCATTGATTTGAGCATTTCTTTCAAGTATTTCCTCTAAGCTCGCTTTTATAGGTTCACGGTATCCCTTTTTTTCCATATTGATGTCTCCTCTTAATGAATCTGATGATTGACTTTGTTCATGTTGATTTGTCTTTCAAGTTCTTTAGAAAAAGCCTGCGTACACGCTTTGAAGCATTCAGTGATTAGATCAAGCTTCATATTTGTGGTAATTCCAAAAATTAAAGCACCAGCTTTTGATTCACCAGTTACAACCGGACTATCAAACCCAGGAATCACTCTCAATTCAAATGCTGATCCGCAATTCTTAATGAGATTTTGAAATTCTTCTATAATTGCGTCACCCTCTTCTTCTGATACATCACCTTGTAGCTTTTCATAAAGCTCATTAAGCTTGTCATTCATTCTTTCATATTTTTTCGACTCATCATCGAATTCATTCCCACTTTTCTTCAATACAAATTGTTTCATTTTTGATTTTCTCCTTTTTACCTTTTACTCAAACCCTGCAACCTGGATATCGCAGTCTGCTAATTATTTATGCCCAAATTCAAACGTGTTTTTTTGCTTTATCTTAGGAAGTTTAACCAGTTACGATCATGGATTTTTTTGACGTGCTTGCATTATTTATGACAATTTTTTAAGAAGGTATTGAGATATCGGTCTATTATGAAAAGAATGATCCTTTTTTTTAGCAGACCACGTCACTTACGGCAATACCCAGGTTGCAAGATTTGAGATATATGTATATAATTTAGTTGTTCATTTTTGATTGGCCACTTTCCTAATAAGTGGTCTTTTTTATGCTCTGCATGACTTACGCAGCTTGATCAGATTGTCCAAATAAGGCTGCAAACCTAGAACACTGATTACTTTAGTTGTTGGCCATCCAAAACAATTGGATTCAACACCAAGCTTATTCAACTCTGTTTTAACAGTGGCGCTGCAACATCCAATAATCTCTGCCAAGTCTCCTTGCGTGATATATGCATACTTTGTAAGCTTCTGGATCTTGTCTTCAACTTCCGCATCATATTCCTGACGAGATACAGTTCTTATAGTTTTCATATGTGATTCACCTCCTTACCAAATTTGCTTTGCTAAGATAACGAAATTTAACAATGTGACCATGAATCCAAATGCGTACAGGATAAACAACGTTCCTTTTTCTTCACTGTCGATTCTGCCACCTTTTTCAAAGATTACCTGGACATTGACTTCCGGTTGTTCCTTGGTTGGTTGTCCAAAATTGAAATCTGGAATCTCCAATTGATTTTCCATTACAGTATCCGCTTTCTTAGTTGCTGTGTTTGCTCTTGGCATGTTTAAATCCTTCACTTTCTATTTTTTCGATTGCTTCATCCAATTTAAATCTGAAATTGAACTCTTCAATATCCTGCATTCCAAGATAATAAAGAAGGTCAACATCTTCATGATTGAATACGTAACAATGTTCTTTATCCATATAACCTTCCGGCCATGGACATCCTGCATAGTCGTACACTTTCTTTGTCTTTACATTTTGTTGAAGACGACCGATAATCATCAACTTCTTAGTTCCTTCTTTAAGAACTACGACACTTCCGATAGGTAATAATTCTTGCATGTTCTGCTCCTTTCTACTGCGTTCTACTACGTTTCTACTACGTTCTACTGTGTTTTACTATGTTCTACTACGTTCTGGTGCAGCACTTGAGGTGCCACTTCACTGTATTGATACTCATAGACTTTGGAATTTGATTCTTAGAATATTGGAATATAATTCTTTGATAATCGTTTCAGTTATTGGGGATATCTTTAACGATATTTTGTAAGTGTATACTTAAGTAGTTTTGGAGGCTGTACTCACCTCTTTAATAAAGTGTTATTGTTATGCTAGATTATAGTTTTTTCTATATGTACATTTTTATGATCAAACCACTAAGTCTAATATCTGTTTTTTGCGAAAAGAGATATTTCTTTTTTTGTATCAACAGTATTCTGCTAGAAAATTTAAGGGGTTTTATTTTGAAACAATCTACTCCTGAACAACTGCATGTGATAAGGTCTGTAGAGCACTGATCCAGGATTCAATTGGACTTGAACGAACAAACTAGCAGGTTTATGTATAAGAGCTTTTCTTAGTCTCTCGAAGCAACACCTCAAGTGCTGACCAGAGTATTTCTGCATTTATGTGCACTTATTAAAATTCGATGATACTATGTATCTTGGAAGGAGGTGATTTGTATGTATAGTGAAGAAGAACTCGCAAAGCTTATTCAATCCAAAACTTTATCCAAGGCTATTGAATCCATTGATCGGATGAATGAACCCCTTAGAAAGGGTTCTGTGATTTCTTTAAATACTCCTGAAGCAACGCTAAAAGCCATCGAAAGCATTCAGAAGAGTATTGATTCATTCAAATGTGAAACCATGTTTCCGAATCTTATGTCTTTATCAAAATCTCTTGATCGTCTCAAATCTTCATATTCCTCTGTTTCTTCAAGTCCCAATCAAGAAGAAACTGTTTCCGATGAAGCCTGTGATCTAGCAAACGGGATTGTCGATAAGATGGAAACGGATCTCGTCTTTAACAACTGCACTTTCAACATAAATGTTCCTGAGAGATCTAACAAATGGACACGCTCAGAAATTCTGAGTCTTATTCAACTAATCGTTGCGATATTAGCCTTTGTTGCTGGATGCATCTATAGTCCATCAGATGAATCAAATGTTGCGGATGACTTCACGCAAGAAGTCAATCAATTGATTGTTGACACCAATAAGCTCGCTAATCTTAGTGTAGATTCCGTTAATCTTACACATTTGGATGAAACAGCCTAAAACAATTAAAATTACTGAGATTGCATTTAGGCAAATTGCTCTATCAAGACTTCGAACCCGATCTTCGAGGTCTTTTATTCTTCTTTCTTGGTCCATTTAACTTTCTCCTTTGTGTGCTGCAAGCATACTTTTTATAATTTTTTATGTGTTACAATTTTCTTTTGGAAGGAGGTGTATATAAATGTCAAATCAGCACGTGACTAAGCGTTCAGATGGTAACTGGCAAGTGCGTGGTGAAGGTAACTCCAGAGCTACTGTTGTGACTAAAACTCAAAGAGAAGCCATCAGCAAAGCAAGAGACATTGCTATCAACCAAAGAGCCGAAGTTGTCATTCATGGTGTGAATGGTAGAATTCGTAATAAGAACAGCTACGGAAACGACCCTTGCCCACCTAGAGACAAGAAGTAGGTTACTCTTTCGGAACCAATCTAACGCTTAAATGAGAACTAGTTATTTCAACACCGTCACTGTTGATAATGACTAGTTTTTCTTTTGTTTTTGCATCCTCAACAATAAGTTCTCTCCATTCATCGGATAAGATTGTTTTTGAACATAAGTCTTTAATTGTTAAAGCCAATTCATCTGCCAATGAGTTGGCTTTTTCTAATGGCTCTGTCACAACAAATGGTTGATTTTTGACGAGAAATAGCGTATAATAATAGTAAGAAACAGTACCACCGAAGGAGGTAATTGGATATGCCTAC